>Ga0126342_10001221_pt1 | contig 34915 bp, 30 predicted proteins | sample Cyp1metagenome_FD_92528 | JGI IMG/M metagenome (GOLD analysis project Ga0126342, IMG submission 92528) | Coral microbial communities from Lord Howe Island, Old Settlement Bay, Australia - Cyphastrea 1 metagenome | ecosystem: Host-associated > Invertebrates > Cnidaria > Coral ...
AATATAATATAATATAATCTAGTATGATATATAATATAATATAATCTAGTATGATATACTATAATATAATATAATCTAGTATGATATAATATAACATGATATATATATAACTTAACATAATATACACATAATATAATATAATACAATACAATACAATACACATAATATAATATAACATAATGTTTAATGGAAACTAGTCTTCCAACCCCTATCTGCCAGGGTCTATGTTAATTTACCGGGGGGTAATATGATATAATACAATACATATATGGAGGTTTCCTGAGATCTCCCATGTGCCATGTGACGTCGCAGGTGCGCTGCAACCGTTTGCTGTGGAGTTACGAGGCCACTCGGATCGAGGCGGAACATGACCACGCGCCTTGGTCGTTTTGGCCGAGAGAAAAGGTGGGAATTTGCCCGTGGAAAATGTGGAAAACCTAGGGTTTTTCTAGGAAAATGATGGAAAATCCATGGTTGTTTCTAGGAAAATGGTGGAAAAACTATGTTTTTTCTAGGAAAATGGTGGAAAAACTATGCTTTTCCTGGGAAAATGATGGAACACCCATGGTTTTGGTTTGGAAAATGATCTATATTCATGGTGGGTTAAACTCCACATCTAAACGTTTACGGGATGGTACCACGCGTGGGATGCTTTCTGATCCTATGAAGTTCGACGAAAAGTCACAAGGCCCTAGTGGTTAAATCATGTTAAATCCTTGGTGAATCCTAACTTTCATGATGTTGGTTGGTTGGTGACTCCCAGCTCCTTTTTGTTAGTTCACCCCAGTTTTCACGGGATGATCAATCTACTTCCCCTCAGCTAAATTGGGATCAGCTGAGCCATTTACGATTCCGACTTGCCACCAAGTAACATCTTACCCTAGAAAAAGTCGACATTTTTTTTAGCGACTTCCCAGCGATCAAAAAGGAGCTGGGATTTCTGGCCGTTTTTGATCACCACGTCACTGCGACCTCAGGATATATAGAATATGCTTAGAATGGGGAATCATCCCCAAATGTCCCAAGATTTCAGGTTGGTGAATTACTATAACTATCTATAACTCAGCCAGAATTCACTGTAAAACAAGAACTCCAAGGATGCTGTAGAGTGCCGATAGGATGAAGCTAGGGGTGTTGTCACCTGCCATGAGTCAGGTTGGAGAATTATAATTCATCCCGCTGGTCATTGAGGGTCTAGGGTCTACTATGCATTAAACTTGGGAATCACAAAAAGCAAAAATTGGATGAGAGAAAAAACTGGTGATCAATCTATTTTCATAGGGATCTAGGATTTATGAGGATTCAGCCAACCCCCCAGTTAACCCCTTCCTAGGTCGAGTCAAATCATAATAAGGACGTATGAATCTCCCATTCTCTCCAGCTCTATGCCCATCAAAAATCCCCTGTTGGATCACCATTTCTGTGGCTTCCGAAATTCCCATCAAAAATCGCCATCTTTCATGGTTAAACCACCATTTTTGTCGGTTAAACCGCCATTTTTCTTGGGTAAAACCATGGGTAAAACCTGGGGCTCCCGGCCGCCCAGGATCCCTTGATCTCTCCCTCCTACGTGGCCCGAATGGCAGATATCTTTGGCTTTGATGTCAAGACTCAAGGCGAGCACGGAAAGACCAATTTTGCGACCATGGCGCCCAGATCTGGTCTGGCCTAATTTTTAGAGGATTATGGACTTTATGGCATTTTTCAGATTTGATGGTATGTATATAATGGAAAGATACTGGGACTTCGGGTTGATCTTTTTTTTTGACATTGAAATGTTGCCTCAATTGGTGAAAAAACACGGCCTGGTTGGAGAAATTACCCATTTCGTTCGAGGATGTTTCCCGTTAAACCCACCATTTACCTTCTGGTAAACTAACAGTTAGCTATGGACACCATTTTAAAGTTCGGTAAATCAACTATTTCTATGTGCCATTTTCAATAGCAATGTTAAATCACCAGAGGATATGGTCTGGTCATTTTTACAGGATTTGTATGGAATGTATGAGATTTTTCATGGGATTTGATGATGGGTTTCACCAAGAACAATGTCTGTTAATGTATGGGACTGGGATTTCATGGTGGCAAAGCAACCAACGTGAGTCTGGTCTGGCCATTATTACGGGATTATTTTTTAAATGGCATTTTTCATGGGATTTGATGGTATTTAATGGAAAGATACTGGGAGATCCTGTTTGTTAACTGGCACAAACGCTGGGTTTAACCAAGAACATATTTCATGGGATATTTCATTGGATATAATAGGGGTGCATCTGTTAGTACTTCGAGGATCAATTACTTTGCAAGTGTTGAGTACCCTCTCGTCATTTAACAGCTTGCTATGGTATAAATGCTTCATTTAGTTCGACGATTTATTAAACATGGTGATGTTCTTTCTAGCTACGTGAAAAATTACCAGAGGGTAACTGAAGCTATTTCACCCATCCACGGGTTTTGTTACTAGGGATATACATGGGGATTTCTTCACCGGTGAAGTCCAGTACTGAGAGGGGACCTTTTCCCACAGATGGTATCAAAAGTGGTTAGGAATTGGGATACCGTCTGGTAACAGTTTGCCATGGAAAATGGAACATCTAGTTCAATGATTTACCTGTGGATGGACACCATCTTGGACGGTTGAAACCCTACAAATAAATACAAATAATGGGATAAACCACCTATCAACTGGTCCAGGATTTATTCCATCCACACTATGAAACCATGGTGATTTTCCATGGCAACTCGACTCTTACTGCATTTCGTAAGCCAACAGAACTGTGGACCATCAAAGTACAGTGAAAATGGTGGATTTACCGATGGCCATTTTTATAAAGAACAACATCACCATGGAATTTCGGAGGTACCCTCTGGTAAACGTTTACATAACTATGGAAAATCACCATTTTTAATGGGACAACTCACTATTTCTATGGCAATTTTCAATAGCTATGTAACAAATTTCCAGAGGGTATAGCTAATTTTGGGACAAATCCATACGTTTTTGAGGTCTAAAGATCTGACATCAAACCCTTCTCTGTGGCCATTCTGCCATTCGACCACCTGTTCCTGAAACATGAGTAGTTTCAGATCTTTCCAGCAAGCCCGAAATAGTGGCCATACTTCGGAACGTGGAAATATGAAGTTTTTATATCATCGAACATCAACAGTAGCAGTAGCACCCTGGAGACACTTTTCGGCATGTTTTTGGGATGTACCGTACATGTACCACGTGTCATCAAACATGGCTGGACAAATTTACCAGTGATAACTTTCCCAGAAAAACTCATCTCCATTGAGTGAGATCATCCAGCCACGTTTGATTGGAATCACCAGCCGAGCTGTCTCTTTTTTCAGATCTCACCACACTTCTTGGTATGAGCTTCTTCAACAGGCCGCACACCAATTCTGATTTCATGATATTTTTGATCAGTGCCGCTAGAAATAATTCTGACTTACCCTTGCTCTGTCCAGTGTCCTTTGGAAAAGGTTAACGTCTATACCGTCTATACCAGCATATCCAAAGGGATTCTACCAGAAATCAGATGTTTTTAACGTGACTACAGATGTATATTGTGGTTTTGATAACTTATGAACCCTGATATCAACATCTTGTTGAGGCGTCGTGATCTGGACATTAGGCCCTCATTCAAAAGTTGTTTTGTAGTCCCGTTGCCAGGTGTTTGCAAGCAAACTTCTTAAGCAAATATGATCTAGAGGATATAATACGCTGTAAATCATCATTTGGCAAAAGGTTTTTGGATATTTTTTACTCAAGTCATACATTTCTGGTTGATCACCTCCAGGCTGTGTGGTGAGGAATTGCAAGGCCGGGTCAAGACAGGTGAGATTTCGATCGAAAATTGGATGCTTATTGGCTTATTAATTAACCCTGGCATGTCAATATAAATATACACTTTTTTGGAATATCCCTAATGACAAGTAGTTATGAAAATATCTCTAAAGGTAGACTGTTAAGACTAAACATGAAGGTAAAAAAGCCCAGGACAAGCTCAAAGGAGGAAGAGGCGATGCAGCTACAGGCTACAGCCTTTGTGCTGAACTATGGGCCCTCCATAGGATGGAGCTATTGTTTACCTCAATATGATGTTGTGCACTTTCGCCATCAATATATACCGTATTTGAAGCCAAGCATTTTTTTTTCAAAACTTTCCCCACCACTGTTTTTGGGGCCAAATTTGTAGAGATGATGGATGAAATCCCACCAATTTTCATAACTTTGGGATGGTTTATCATTGGGTTTACCATGTAAGATCCAAGACCAGACATGTTTGATACCAAGGGATCTACTGTGATAGATAGTAATATTGGCATTTGGGACCCAATACTACGTAAGCACCAATTATATAAGGGTTCTTGGGGGTGTTGAAGACTAAGGGGAAGGGAGTGCATTGATGGGCAATGAGAGTTTTGGGTGATGTAACTTAAACTAATCATAAACAAATAATAGGGTCATAAGAAAATAAAAGGCACACGCACCTTTAAACCATGGATTGTAGGGACACCCCATTTTCAGACAAACCCAATCCACCGTTTGCTTCATGTTCCATGTACACTTTGCTTGTTCGACATGACACAAAATTGGTTTCACCAACGGTTTTTCGAAGCACCGAAATAAACTTTTGACTTAGATTCACATATAGTTATACTGGTTAAATGCACATTGTTGTCTAGTTTCTCATATTCTTTTTGATTAACTCATCATTTTTTGGTTAAATCAGCTCTTTTCTGTGTTAGATCCTCACATCACCTACATTTCTAGGTCAAAATCCTCATTGTTGTGGGACAAATCCACTTTTTTGTTGCTTGGAAGTCCACATGGGTCCGAAAATGGTTAGTACACAAAACTAGTTATGGCCTTCAAATATGGGAAAATGATCATCAACCAAGAAATTTAGGGGTATAGTAACCCTATTAGACAAGTATTTCGAGGGTATAAATGAGGTTTTCCCCAGAATTTCCATCCCAACCCTTCGGCATTTTGTCTCGGTGGCTATACACCACTGTGTACAATTATCATCCCAGGTTATAAACCCATCATCCCATGGTCATGGCTCACTTGGTCCAGTTAGGAAACGGAAGTGGAATTTGCCCCCTGTTATGACTGGACTCAAGCTTACGTTTCCACCAGGTGCTGCTCCCCCAGTTATAAGTTGGTTTATAAACCATAGTAAGTATAGATTTATCTACTATAAACTATAGTTATTGGAGTTATTTGCATCAACTTAGCGTGAACAGCTCCCTGGGGCACCATCTTGCAGGTACCCAGATTTATATACCTATGTGCTAAGTGTGGTGAACCAATATGTTCAGTTGAAATCTCACGATATTCCCACTTCAAAAATAGTCATCCCACTTAGTCAGTGGTTAATTACCATAGTTCGTTCACCCATTTACAGATGGGTTTGCCCACTGGGTGATCCTCCAAACAGTATCTTGATTCATGATTACTTTGGGGATTATACTACCCAATATGTTGGGGTTTTCAATAATCAATCCTTAGAAAAACCAGGTTTTTTTTTTATGGAATGAGGGATGAGTTTTTCACATTGCTCAACTACTACTGTAATCATTGTAACCACTACTTTCACAGCATATTTCCATATATTTCACCACCTTTATTTCTTCGGCGTGTTTTGTTCTGCGGTTCAGGCACAGTTGAAGGCCTTTGCGAAGGCCTATCGTAGCAAGCAAGACATTGCCTCTTGGGCCACGGGATTCATCCACGGGATTCATCCAACGAAAACCTGGGATATGTTGAAGGGTTTTGCTCCCCAAAATGATGGACATATCCCCCAGGAATAAAACCTACTATATGGGTAATTTCATGGTACATGGGATTTTTTCTGGACATAAAAAATGCGCAGAACGTTCTGATTGTTTTGGCAATCTAACATGACACTGGCAACTCCCCATAGAGCATAGAGCAGTTTACAACGTGGATTTTCCATTGCCCTGTTGCATAGACCAGGAGAGTGTAAGAAGAAGAACAAACTCACCTGGTAGTTTGTCTGAAAATGTCGTGTACCCCTACATCCAATGGTTTTGCTGATCATTATCCCTACTAAATGGCTATTTCATTGGGGGTATACCCCATTTTCAGACATACCCACCTGTAGTTTATAAGCATCTCTTGACGTTTGACTGATAATCATGATGCACTAGCAAGTAACCGCCACGCTTGGTCCAGAAATGGCTGATTGACCCCAAGCATACGATGAGATACTGGGGAAATGCCGCTGGATTTCAAATGGAGGTTTGAACGGGAAAATCATCGAACTAAATGGTGGATTTTCAATTGCAATGTTTGATTACCGGAAGGTATAGAGACAATAAAGATTTACTATGGTTTATAAACCAATCTATTAACTACGTATGGTTAATAACTCCAATAACTATAGTGATTATATATATATATATTATATACAAACTTTGGGTGCTTCTGCCATGTTGGGACAATAAACATGATATTGAGCTTAGACACCTGAATCATTATCTGAAAACTGAGTTTCTTTTTATCCGGTTGCAAATCATACTGTTGGTTATATCCCTCTCATATCCCCAGAGCATGACTGGTGTTTCAAAGAAAAAACCATCCAGAACAAAAAACAATATGTACAAATACAACCATCTATATCCATCTATATTGATGTAATCATCGGATTGTAATCATTTGTTGCTCATTATATAAATCATGTTTTTGGCAATATCTTTTATATACATCCCATATCACACCGTCAAAAAAAAGCAATCTATACATTTTCAGATTGATAATTGAATTGGGGTTACCCAATCCCACCCACCAAATCATGGGGGATGGTCACCATTTTCCACAGAATTTCCCTTGCGACTTTTCAGCGATTTTGGTCGCCGAAGTTTGTCGCTCATTGGATCGGTTGTGCTGCGAAAAACTCGAGGACCCCTCTGTATTTGATGGTAAAACATGGTAAAACCAATAGTTTCCGTTTAAGATTTTTCCAATTCATTGGTTGAACATCCCATTTTTGCTCCAAGTCAGTGACATTTTTACCATTTTTCGATGGATGACCGGAGGGTAAGTGGTTAGTAAGCGGGGCTATAAGCCACTTATAAATGTGATAACCCTAGGACTCGGGGACTTGGTACACTTGGTTCACCGGGTAGTAAAAAAACACCACGAAAATTCAATCCATCGTGGGATGATCTAAATTTTAGTGGGGACGGTTATTTTCGCGAATTTCCATCATTAAATCCATCGCTATCATTGAGAAAGACCATAATTAAATCCATCATGAAATCCCATCATTTACCCATCATTAGACCATCATTTACCCATCATTAGACCATCATTTACCCATCATTAGACCATCATTAGACCATCATTTAACCCATCATTCAACCATTAAACCATGTCGCTCATTGGAAGATCTACTACGGACACCTCGCATGGGTTGCTGCTTAGGACGTGGCGCTGATCGACGCGTGCCACGAGATGTTGCAGCGCGACATGGCCAAGTACAGCGAAATGGTGACGCACTGGTCCTCCGAGGTGCGGTTTATGCTGCGATTTCGATTGGTGACTCCGGTCATGGAGTCATGGAGACAGTTGGTGTTTTTGGGAGGAAAACATGGAGAAAACATGGTTAAAAAACTTGGAGATTGGAAGTTTGACCCTGAACTTGGAGATGATTTTTCACTCCAACGAAATGGGCATTTTGCCACCAAAGTCATTGGGAAGAGATGTGAAAACCAACGAAGAAGTGGAGACTCAAATCGCAGAGATGTGGATTATCAGCAAACATCGGGATTCAAGGCAACGTTGGGACTTCACGATTTCACCTGGCGAATTTTTTTCGATGAGATTTATCAATTTTTCATAGTTGCTTTGTAACTCCAATTTCACTAGGGTTTTTGGCAGAGATATCTATAGTTCAATAGTTCATGAATGGAGTTTACAAAGCACATTCACTGTGGGGCACCACCGCAGGATGAAGCGCTTGTAGGCGCTTGTAGGAATTTTTACCAACCTTGGGTCCCTGGAAGGTCAAGGATGATGTGAAGTTTGATCTCAACAAGCTGGCTGCAGGCGAAATGTTCTGTGTGAACTGCACCTTGGGCCCTTAAAAAGCTTGGACAGGTCAGTCACAGGATTCACAGGTCCGGGATTTTTTAGCAAAAATCATCGGGGGTGCTCAGCAACACATTTTCTTGGGAAATAACAAACTCAAGGGGAAAAACTGGTGATTAGATTTATTGCCTTTTTGTCCATCCAATTTAACCCCTTTCTGTCTGGGGTGTTGGGAGCAACCTTGAAAATGGGCGTAAAAACCACCCCTTTGATGCCATCGGAAGAGTGTGCGAGCCAAGAGAAAAGCTAACCTCACCGTGAACTGGGGAGATATTTCCCAGCAACATTTGTGCTTGGCAATCCAAAATGCTGTATCAGAAAAGCAATGTTGCCAGTTTTAAGCAGAGTACTGCAATCAACATAGCTATGGAAAATGGCCCATTTAGTGCGATGATTTACCTATAAAAATTGGTGATGTTTCATAGCTATGTCAAATCATTAGAAGGTATACCAGAAAATTAGCAGAAACCCAGCAGAAAAACCATCAGATTTTACCAGAAATTGCGGATCGAAAACGAGCCAAATCTTGATGCGTGGCTCCAAGGCAAGATCGTGGCGTTGAGTTTTTGCCTGGAATGCAAGGCGCCCAAAGATGGAGATTTTTCCCGGTGTCACCAATAATTTAACCATGAAAAGTGGTGATGTAATGGTGATGTAATGGGGTAGAATGGGAATATCTAGTGGTTAAACATGCTTAGGAATTGATAGCCTCTTGATGTCCTCAAACATGGCGAACGAATGGAAGTTTCGTTGGGAAAATCATCGAACTCACTGAGGGATTTTCTGCTCCACGCCATGTCCGAGTAGCCGAGTAGGATAGATCACCTGCAAAACCATCTAGAAATGCTGGATTTTCCATAGATATGTTGATTTGCTGGGTATGCCAAGAATATTATCATGAAAACTCGAGGTATTCTTCATCATCATGTCCAAATTTGGTAATTTGAGTCGAAACCTACAGGACCGGAGGAGGGAGATGCACATTGCTGTACCCTCTGGTAACAATTTGCGGACCTTGAAAATGGGTGATTTTCCATAGCAACCTGTTAGTTTGGCAGAGGGTACATCAATTTGATGGTTCATCATTTTCCTCTTTGAAGTTGCAGTAAATTGGGGTATAATCCAACGAAAACAACTTAGAGTATTGGGGTCAGCATTCAAGGTTCTCATGTTACAGTAACTTTAGATCAATTTCCCATTTTTCTAGGCCCATGATAATTTTGGATGAAATTATGTTTTTTTCCTTCAACTTCCATGTGAATTTTAGATAGTTTTCAGACATTTTTCCAAGTTCTATGTAAAGTTTGAGTTTTCCATTCCTTTTCAAGTTCTATATGAATTTTGGATAGTTTTCCAACATCTTGGCAAGTTCCAACTCAAATTCCGTTATTTTTAGTTAGCTAAAAGGGCGGTGCACCCGTCCTGTGCTCTCACCGACAGGATTACTTGTGCTTGAAATGCTACGCAGAGCTGCATGGCAAAGGTGGGATGAGCGCGTTTGTTCGGGGCCAGGCATAGGTGTGGGTAGGAACTTGAACTACCCCAATTAGATTCATGGAATATCCCTAGTTACATATATATATATATATAACTCTATATATAGAATTATATACATACTACATAATTATATTTGTATGATTGCATATATATATATATATACATATATATATACATATATATATATACATATATATATATACATAAAATTAATATAAATAATTGTGTATATATATATATACCGTCTATGGGTTCTAAACCACTTCGGATTTCTGGGTCGTGCACATCCAACTACTTTGGATTTACCAAGTTTCTGGAAGGATTCGGCGTTGCCGTAGGGCAACATCTATGGTCAAGGTGTGGGAGATGCAAAGCTGGAAACTGTTCCAGGTACCCTCAGGTAAACCATAGGAAAACCATAGGAAAACCATAGGAAAACCATAGGAAAACCATAGGAAAACCATAGGAAAACCATAGGAAAATGGAGGTTTACCCTCTGGTAAACGTTGACAGTTTGCAAACTTGAAAATTGCCCATAGTTAAATAGTTGATTTTCATGGATTTGTCCCAGCTATAAAATGGTGGATCTTTCCATAGTTATGTAAACGTTTACCAGAGGGTACCTGGAACACCAAAATAGATTGAACATACCTTGCAAAGCTGGAAACATGATGTAAATATAATCATTATAATCTAATTATACCATGATGGAAACACTTCAACACTTTTGGATCTTGTTTTGGGACACTTGTCACGATCTGGTAATTTCACTGCTGAGATCATTCCTTTTTGCTTCTGAAATATCGCCATTTCTGATGCGTGTTTGAGGGAAGGAATTGGGCATAGTTTCGCACAAGTTCTTGACCGCCTACAGAAGCATATGTTGGTGAACGGTGAAATCCCTTACCCTCATCGGTTTTTTCGGACAGCTGATCTCAGGCCATTTCCTCTGGGATTTTTGTGCTCAAATTTGAGTTACAAAACGTCACCCTATCAGTAGTTCTCCTAACATCTGGTTCCATGGACTGAAACCCTGTACCCCCATCAGTCCACTGCCTCCCAGATTGCTGGTTTAAAAACAGCATCCCATCAACAAAGATCAACAAAGCTGTATCAGTTGGCTACAAAATATCAGCGAGAAATCAATTGTGAATCCATAATCATCAACATTTTGGTTGGTTACGGTGAAAAATCCACATTTTTGGCTGGTTAAATCCAATTTGTCCTGGTTTCATCCACAATTTTGTTGGTTTAATCCACATTCTTCTCCGTGAAATCTCAGTTCCCATTGGCTTGGCCCCGTTTTTTTCGCCTCCGGAGGCTCGCGCAAAGACCATGCGCCCTTCTGCTTAGTCCCATGCGCCCTGTGCGTACAGCTGCCGGCGAAGACGCTGGGTGTGGGCATCGGGATGGATTTCATAGGGAGTTCATGGGGATTTTTTCGTGGGAAAATGGTGGATTGTTACCAACAAGGGGAGTTCATGGGATTTTAGGATCAACACGAGGGATTTTTCCATGGGATTTTTCATGGGATTTGAATGGGGAATGAACCATGAACGATGAGATTTTTTAAAAATGGGGGGTTGGATTTGGGGATATGATGGATGAATGGGATATAGAACCAACAAGATGATTAAAACGGGGAGAAAGAAACGGAATCTAAACTGGAGTCGAATCTCAAGGGTAAGCAAAGATATAAATAGATATAAATAGTAGATAAATTTGGAGATTTACCAACAATAGATGGGAATCTTTTATGGGAAGATAATGGGAGTCTTAAGTACCTCCAGAAATGTTGAGATCCAATACAGAACTCCAGGGGTTCTGGGGTGTATTTGAAATTAGATGATTGAATTTAGTCAACAACATTTGGATTAGACCCAAGTAATACTAAAATGCTAGACCATTGGTTCTGGAGGTGTTTAGTATTAGGGGGAGGGATCACATCGATGAGCCATGGGGGTTTGTTGGAAACATGGGCCATGATTGCTACCTGGTTCGCTTTCAAGGGATATGGTCCCGATAGGTCATTCTAGATTGCTCCGGCGTTACAAAATTCATGAAACGACAGTTTGCACATGTTATTCGATGCAACAAAAACACACCCAGTTTTCTGCGATGCTTGGATGCTATGCTGATCCCTTCGTTGATACCCTCTGGTAATTTAACATGCCATGGAAAATGGCCCATTTATAGATGATTTACCTATAAAAATATTAAAAAATGGTGATTTTCCATGGCTATGTTAAATAACTAGATGGTAAATCTTCCAAGCATGAACAGCACCCCCGTAGCACGTCGCTTTGGCGCATCATGCAGAGTGCATCCCGATGTCATTTGCATTTCACTTATCCAACTCTCCAGGATTCATTGCACTTTTACCGACAAGTCCTTGTGCCACAAGTGCTATGCATTGAGCAACTTGGTGCTGATGGGGATCGATCGAGGCACTTTAAGCGGCCAGGAAAATGGTGGGGTTTTCATGGAGATACCCCAAGCAAAAGCTGGATGATTTCATGGAAAATCCGAACATCAAGTGATTTGGAGGTACCCCCCATTTCCCCCCCATTTCAGGAAAGCTCCAAATATGGTTTAAGTATGCAAAGATGTGGCTTAACTATGAACAAGTGGGATTTAGCTCTCAAGCATGTTTCTTTTTACTATCAGACATGGAGCTAGAACGAGCAACGCTGGGGATTTCAACGCAGTACCAGAGTTTTGATCCGTAGCAATGCGTCGGACCCGAGGACAAGGGCAACATGGGTCATTACCCTCTGGTAATTTAACATAGCTATTGAAAATGACCATTTATAGTGGATTTTCCCATTAAAAATGGTGATTTTCCATAGTTACGTTAGTTTACCAGAGGGTAATTTTCATTGTCTGCATCTGGGGATCAAAGTGATGAAACATTGCTTTCTGTTGGTGGAAGTGTGGGTAACACAGTCCTTTTTGCTGCATCTTTTTGGCAGTGGAACATCTCTGCTGAACCTGCTTCCATGTAGACAGGAATTCCATACCTCAAAGAGGCATGGCCCAGTGACACAGGGTGGATGAGCCATTGGATTTTGGGTGCGATCGAAGCATGTTTTTCTTCCAACTGTTCCATGTATAAAAAACCATGAAATTTCAGATTTTCACAGATCGCTTTCAGATTTTCGTCACTGAGATTTTCTTGGACTGAGTAACCCATGAATCGTTGTCTTTTGATGGAAAATCCCTATTATTTTCCCATTCTGATGAAAATTCCCCTACATTTTTCTCCATCGTTGTCGGACCTTGTCATTTTCCGGTGACCCACTGAGGTCATATCAAGATGCTGCCGCTGGATGGGAAAGAAAACCAGCCGCGGAGGATCAACTATGTGGAACAGTCACCGGGTGGAGAATGGGGTGTGGAGAGCTTCTCTTAAGGGGTTAGGACCTAGGACAAAGCCAACATCAGATAATAATGATGGTGAAGGCCCTTCTTTGATGATCTTTTGACATTTTCTTAGATGTCCTGGTGTGAGGTTCCGGTATGAGGTCCTGATGTTCAGATAATCATGATGGTTATTAATGGATAATAATATGGTTAATATTAATGATGGTTAATATGATAGTTAATGATGGTTAATTAATATTGATAATTATTAATAATGTTAAACTGGCAAGGTAAGGCGTTTGAAACTTAAAAAATGAGAAGAATGAGCGGGGGCGCAGCGCACGGATGAAGGGAAATTAGGATGACAACTAACATCCATCAACATCTCTCGGCATCTCTCAAATCTAGTGGCTGGAAGATAAGACGACAAGAAATCCAATCATGAAGACCATCCAGTGACCATCCAGTTCAGAGCCAAGCTTTCAGATTCTGTCGGTCGATCTTTCAAGGGTTTGTTGGATAAATTTCTTTGCTTAGTATCCGCCCTTAGGCGATCAACGCTTTTGGGGCAGATCACGTCATTTTCAACTGTTTTTTTCGTTTTTTTTGGGGTGTTCTGTGCATCCCGGGTTTGTAAGAGGTTTATGACATTTTATCAGCCACATGTAACCGGACTATATATGTGTATATGTATAATATATGTATATTATATATATATATAATATATATATAATATATATATAATATATATATATAATATATAATATAATATATATAATATAATAATATATATATATGTATGTATATGTATATGTATATATATATATATATATGTATGTATATCCACGCATCGCTGCGGTATTTCATAGGGCTACGACCCACGACCACCCAGAAACCTGGGGTGCAAGCTGCAGCGCCCACAAGGTACAACCGCTATGCGGAGTTTGCCAAGGCCCGCGTGAAGAAGATCGCGGTGCAGCGTCTCGGATGTCTGCAGGATGTCTGCAGGAGGGGTAGATCACCTGGGATTTCATCCCGGAGCATTTTTTTCGTTGGTATGGCCCAGCAAAATAGTGCGGGCCCCAATCCCCTTGGTAAAAAATGGGGTTTTAATGGGATTCTAATGGGTTTTTTTGGTGATTTTATGGGATTCTAATGGGATTTTATGGTGATTTTATGGGATTCTAATGGGATTTTATGGTGATATTCAACTGATAAAAAACTATGAGTTTCATGTGGATTTTTTCATGGTGAACTCAGTGAACCAGTCATAAAAAACTATTGTCGTTTCAGTCCAAATCTTTTTGGCCACGCGCTCCCAATAAATTTTCCTTCACCATCCTTTTGTTGTTCCGAAAAACCAGACACCCTCTATCCCTCCTTGTGCCGGAGATCCTGAAGGCCAAAATCACTATTATCCATCAAACTACAGGATGGGCCCCCCTAGTTATAAGTGGGTTTATAAACCGATAAAACCCCTATTAACTATAGTTATATCTATCATAAAGCCACTTAAAGCCACTTATAAGGTAACTTAGCTATCTTGGGGGCCCCATCGAAGTACCATATAACATATTACAAAATGGCTGCCTTGTTTTTTTTTCCCACCGTTTGATGGGAAGATTCTTACCTACTTTTCAGGCGAAACCACCAACTACTGGATCTTGATGCAATTCTATTTGGTCAAATCCTACTACTTTTTCTTTGTGAAGTTCAAACATTCCCTAAGGATCCATGTATGGAATATTTACCTACATTGGGATTATTTTAAATTACTTTAGGGGTCAATGTAGGTAAATATTCCATACATGGATCCTCTGGGATTTGTGGGTTAAAATCATTTTTTATGCTATTGCGTAGCTTCAATTCCACTTTCGCTGGTTAAAATTCCAACTTCTGCTGGTCAAGTCATCATTTTTCTTGGCGAACGTCATCATATTTTTGGTCAAATCCCCCATTGTACCTGGTTAAAATATGTTAAAATCCCCTATTTCTGTTTGGTGAAGTCAACATTTCCCTATATTTTCCCTATATTTCCCTATATTTTCCCTATATTTCCCTCCATTTTTCACGTTTATTTCCTATGATCCACGGTGGCTTCCAAGGCCCGAGGACATCCCGGCGCTGGACGACGCAGCATACGAGTCGGTGCTGAGTACGGATTGGCATCCCTTCTACGATGCGCGAGGGGTGCCTTGGAGGGTGGAGGGATCTTGGGGATTTTCCATGGCTTTCGAATGGGTCTTCTGATGGTCGACAGTGGATTTTGGACTGAGGATTTTTTGATTTTTTCGAATGGGTTTCTAATGGATGATTTGTTGATTTCCATTTTGATGGGTTGTTGTGGTGGTTAGCGATTTTGGACTGACGTTTTTTTTTTGTTGGTGAGTTGTTGGCTTGTTTTTTCGTGTGCTGAGACGTGTGGAAAAATTCTCTTGAGGATGTTGGAAACACATCTCAACTCCAAGTGATACCCTCTGGTTATGTCAAAATAGCTATAGAAATTTGCCCAATTATAGTTGATTTGCCTATTAAAGATTGTTATTTTCCATAGTTTTTTGTTAACGTTTACCAGGCCGGGTACATCCAGTTAGAATCGGTAGTGAACTTCTCCATTGGATCGTCGCTAAATGGGAGAAATCATTGGGATGATCTGCCAGAATTCATACCCTCTGGTAATGGCTGACAGTTTGCTATTGAAAGTGGTGATTTATAGTGGATTTTCCCAGCTATAAAATGGTGATCTTCCATAGTTATGTTACATTACCAGAGGGTACTTTTTGCTTATGGCTTAAATTGATAAAGCCACCATAGGAAGAACAAAAATGCTATAGATATACTGTATCTATTGTTACTATTGTTACTATTTAAGCCAGAGGAAGCCTGAAGTTTTGAAGCGAACTTCCAGAATTTACCATGTTTTTCAGATTTTCGGTGGGTGAACATCATCATCACCCCATCGTACCGCTAAGCGCTGATCAAAAATGAGGTTATAACCTTAAATCCACTGCTTAGTCATCGATACTTGGGGATGCATTTCCACTATCAATAACGGCAATATAACCAATGTTATAGGCTGTATATATATATAATATGGGGTTATATCTCAACATCTGGAGGTTAATAACCAGGGTTACAGGGGTTCTATCTCAACATCTGGAGGTTAATAACCAGGGTTACAGGGGTTCTATCTCAACATCTGGAGGTTAATAAACAGGGTTACAGGGGTTCTATCTCAACATCTGGAGGTTAATAACCGGTTCTATCTCAACATCTGGAGGTTTAACTCACCATAGAAAGCCGCATTCATTTTTATAACCCAGGACCCACAACGGGAGGATCATTGTTCCGGATTTCTCTGGATGGATCGCTCCTAGGTGAAGTACTATCACAACTTCGCCACAGGCGGGACGAAAAAGGGGTTATTCCCAGCTAGAAAACTGTATTTATAGATGAAGGGTAAGCAAGATGTTGAAGAAGAACATGTGATCAACACACCAATTTTTTTCTTGTTGGTTTGGTCCCTCAAAATCGTTCATTCAAATGCTGGTCAAATGCTCACTTACCTCAAAGCTGGACATATAGAATATATATATAGATTTGTCAAAGCAACGGCACCAGCCCCACTTAGATATTAGGTGAACAAGAACATCCCAAAATACAAAGAATCTGAGGAAGCCTTGCTTGAGTCGGGTGACATATAGTGGGTTGTTGGATGCTTTGGTGGAGGAATCTTTGATGTCCGGCTGAACAATGAAGCTTATTTTTACAGGATATCCAAGATTGGCCATGGGATTTAAACCCAAACCATGTCATATTGCTGATTATAGGCCACTTGCAGGGTGTATCCTCCCTTCAACTAATTTAGACCCTACCAAATAGAGGAGGTTGAAAGACTACTTTTGTTTGGAAATGGACGCTTCTCAGGGTCAAACTGTTAGTTTATGCGCGATGACTGTATATCTACCAGCATGATTGGTTTGGGTTTCCGCCATGAACCCATGAACTGTGGTTGCGAAAGGATCTGGAAAACCACCATGGACTTGTCACTTCGGAAATGATCTTCTCTTATGTTGGATTTTCCACATCTTACTGGTGCGTTTTACGGAGGGTTGCTGGATGGGTTGCTGGAGGTTGCTGGGATGATGACATTACGAATGTGATGACTGGGATCATTCCCGAACATTCCCTGCGTAAAACGAAGCACCAGTAAGCTTGAAGGTAAGTCTAAGTCCATCATTTGCATCCGTTCTCGCTTTGGGGCCGAAATTCACGTCTGAATTTGCCCTGAATTATTTCACCACTCAGCTGCGGCTTCAAAAATCGAATCTGATGGGATGACCACCATGTCATCTGTCAGAATCCATCCTAGTTTCTAGCTTTTTGGACTCAGCCATTCTAGGTACCATTGATTCACCCATTTTGAGGTACCCTCTGGTAATTTAACATAACTATAGAAAATCACCATTTTTAATGGGAAAATCAACTATAAATGGGCCATTTTCAATAGCTATGTTAGTCATTACCAGAGGGTAGGTCGTTTAGGTAGTTCACATTCTCTGATGATTCTCACTCAGCCATTCACCCATCATTCATCATCGTTCCTAGACCTCGAAGCTAGATTGAACTATGAATTATCATTCATCACCATTAACTAACCATTATATAACTAACCACTAATGACGATTAAACCATCAATTATCATTAAGCATCATTGATTCATCATTTAACTATCATTGATTCATCATTCAACCATCATTTAATTATCATTTACAGTAACGATCATGACACCCTAATCACTAATCACCAGCTAATCATTAACTAATCATTAACTAATCATCAACTAATCACTAACTAATCATGAAAATCACCATTAACCACCATTTAACCATCATAAGATTCCAACTTGTCGTTTCATTAATCACCATCAACCATTAATCATAATTATTAATAAATCATAAGTCATTAATGACCATTACCCATCATTTACCAGAGGGTAACTAACCGTAATTATTAAAATTCACCACGAAAATCCCATTAGAAACCCAATAGAAACCCTTTAAAATCCCATTAAATCCCATTAGAAACCCATTGAAATCATTAATGACCATTAACTAACCATCAACTAATTCCTCCCACCTCGGCATGTCGTGGGTCGCGTCGCGTGAGGCGAGCGCATGCGGCAGAGCCCCCGGCGGGTGCCCGCCATGGAGGACGCCGGAGCGGAGGAGAAGGACGGACCGACCGATGAGTTTTCAGCGGCCAGGGATGGGTGAGGTAAATCTCTGATAAACCATAGGAAAACCATAGGAAAACCATAGGAAAATGGAGGTTTACCATCTGGTAAACGTTGACATAACTATGGAAAGATCCACCATGCTATTAATGGGAAAACTCACTATTTCGACTGGGCCATGTTCAATGGCAAACTGTTAAATTACCAGAGGGCAAATCTCTTGTTATGAACATATATATGGTGGTATGAACATAGATCTATAGATCAGGAAAATATGAAGATATATGATATATATAGGAAAATATGAAGATAGAGTAAATTACAACAACCTCACTGCCCAATATGTTCCAGAGCTCAACTCTTCCGAAAATGGTTGGATATGGTAGTCTGAAATAGTGAACACATATCAAGATTGTAATAGCTAGACATAGTTCAGTTTAAGGTTGGACACAGTTCAATGCGATAGTCTGCAATTGTGGTTTATTATTGTTTTGTATCCGGAAGATCGTTGTTAATCCCATGCGGGATGATATCTCAACTTGTTGGGGTCAATTTGGGAACAGCATCTCAAATCGATGATGTGATATCCAATCAACTACCTTGTGATATTACCCTCTGGTAAACTAACATAACTATGGCAAATCGCCATTTTGAATGGGAAAAGCAACTGTAAATGGCCATTTTCAATAGCTATGGACGCGTGGGATTCCCATTGGCTGCTATGAATTGGGGGTCGGGCGGTTGGAATATGATGGTTTTACTGGATCCATCGATTGGGAGATAGTGACGGGAGAAATCATGGAATGATTATTGGCATGTTCATTATAGTTGGACATACTAATCATGATGGTAATCATGTCAATAAATAATATCAGTAGAACATATCAATAGATAATATCAATAGATTGTATATCAATAAACCATATCAACAAGTAGTATCAGCGAATAACAACAACACTAATTTCAATAATGATGATGATAATGACATATAACAACAATAACAATGAGAATAACAATAACAATAGCAATAACAACAATCAGAACGACGATAGTAATAATAATTGCAATATAAATATGTTATGTAATATATACATATACATACATATATACATATACATACATACACATATATATATATATAGACATACACCTCACTGTAAAATTGGGAGATGCCTAACCAACTTTCCAGCGAACCTTTCCATGAAATCATCCCCGTCGAAAGAAAACCCGCCAGGAGGTTACCATGGACGTGACCAAGATCGTTGAAACCACCAACGAGTTTCTTGGATTTCACAGCGCAACACCATGGGGATTTATGGGATTTAATCGTGGTTAATAGTGGTTGATTGTGGTTGATTGTGGTTGATTGTGGTTCATAGTGATTTCACCAACAAACATAACGCTTCAAACAACAAACCGTAAAATGGCGATCCAACCAACAAAAAAGAAGATTTAAACAGTTCAACTGGTGATTTTTTGGCAAGAAACACTCCATGGACGTCACCGTTTGAAAAATTGTGGGATCTTGTAGAGATCGAACGAGAACCATCAAAGGTTCGGGGGTTCCAATCATCAAAAGTCTTGGGAAACACTGTATCTGGGTAAATTATAACGACCTCACTGTTCTCCCGAGCCCTGGAATCATGGTTAGATTGCGGGAAATCATCCCCAAATGGCCTTAATTCAGGTGGGCAGGGTGATGGCTTCTTTCTTAAGGTGAAAGGCCTTAATTCAGGTTGGTGAAATATTATAATATACCCAGACTGTATTGACATCATAGTTCTGAGTAAACGGGTGATTTTTCATGCGGTGCACACCAGCAACTGAATTTCGGTCTGGAGGGTTTCAGACATTTTCGAAGCACGAGGGTTCTCAGTTCAAAAAGGAATCCCCCCGAGGACTAGAGATTGTGATGGTTTTGGTCATTCTTTGGAGTATTGTCTGGTGATCTAACACAAAAAACCATGGAACATCTTCATTCATAGGTAAATCATCTACTTTCATGGGTTGCATCCTCCATCTCTTCGCGTTTTTTTTGGTCATTCCCAGGTTCTTCAGCCCTTCTTTGGGGCTTCGAAATGCACAAAATCAAGAAGGATTCAACCAACAAATTCAACAGAACGGATTGTTGATCTCAGATTCTTCAGCTGTTCTTTTAAGAAACATTTGAGTTCTACAAAATAGAATGCATCAAACGTGGGCGAGCCTTTTTCGGGGTCCGAGGTGGTTTCCTCAGTGATGTGAAGCAACGGGTTGATGTTACCTTCATGAAGAGATCGATATATCTTCCGGTAATTTAACATAGCCTAGCTATGGAAGATTGCACATTTATAGTCGATTTACCTATTAAAAATGGTGATTTTCCATAGTTATGTCAGTTTACCAGAGGGTATCTACTACAAACCATAGTTATAGTATGTTATAGTTGATTTTCCAGGCAAAACCCTCCATTTTTTTTGGGAGTTTCCTTTGTTTCTTTTCCCATATTTCACCCAAGTGAAATTGGCGGGATAAACGCAGCAACTTAGCGATTCCGATTTGAGGCACCACCTTGTATATATCCATTAACCCCTGGGATGTTTAACCACAATTAACCACTATGAACCACTATGAACCACCATTAACCACTATTAACCACTATGAACCACTCTTAACCACTATAAATCACCAGGCCCCTAGCTGTTCCAAAGCCACGGTCTCGACAGGCTTTTGGAGAACGAATACAGGGAAGCCAAGCCTTTGGAGGCCAGGAAGCCTGCGATGGCTTAGCAGTAGTTTGTAGTGGTGATTTCATGGGATTTGATGGGATTTAGTGGGATTTAATGATGATTTAATGGTGATTTCATGGGATTTAACTGATTTAACCAACAAAAATCGTGGTTTAACATGGTTAAAAGCCACAAGACATGGTGGTTTGCCAATGATTGGCCTACCCGCAACGGTGTTGAATGAAAGGTGGCTAAATGGGAAATCCTCGCACTGGCCAAGGTTTGAATCATCGGACCATCTACAAATGGTGGATTTTTCATTGCCGAGCATCCCGTATCCGCCCTATCCTCTTCTTGAATCCATGATTTCCTAAGTGTTCATTGGAAGTTCATTTGATTGAGTCTATTTACCCCCATGGATTTTTCTGGAAGCCCAACAAACATAGAGATATGTCCAAAAATTCACTCACCACCCACTCACCACCTCAATTTTTTCACCAATCCAAGCATCCACCATCCCATTGAACCAGATACATCTCCCTATTTCTTGATTTAAATCACCATCTTCCTTAACTTTTACCATTTTTTTCCTTCACATCTGCCCAAATACCGCCCAAAAGCTCCATCCCATCCCCATCCCATCCCCGTCATCATCGCAGTCAATCGCAGTGGTCCAACCTAACCATCATCCCAGCTGAACACATCAAGTATAAATCCATAGAAATCATCATTTTTGGCCAGGTGAATGAATCCCATTCTTTCTTGCATCCCATCTGTTTCCACCCATCCAGTTTATCACTGCATTTTATCACAACTCAACTATATGTATACAGTATATATATATACAGTATATATATATATATATACACACTTATATGTATATATACACATACACATACATATTATCTTGCTAATTTCTCACGACCTCACTGCGAGGTCACTGGGATTTTATGGTTTTTCAAAAACGGGGTAGCTATCATAGCTATCCCCCCAAGTTGGCCAAAAATTTCAGTCTCATCCCAGTGAACCTCTAGTGATTTCCCACAAAATGTTGTCTACCAACACCTGGTGAACTTCCCCGAACTAAAGCCAGGTGAACTAAACCCCCATGTTTGTTGGGATAAAGGCCTTATGGTCATACATCTCCACTTGAAGTTCACCCCTTCCCGTGGTTTTCCCCACCATCCCAATTATAAGTTGATTTTCACAACCCCCCCGGCCCGTTCGACATATCCACAAAGCATCGTCAATTCCACCGCTATTATCACCAACTTCCCACACTGGATCACCGTACGTCTTTGGTAAACGTTTACACAACTAGTTACTGAGTTCGTTAAAACCCATTTGTGAGTTTGTAAACCCATTTGACTGGTTCGTTATATCTCCTACCCTCTGGTAAACGTTAACAAAAAACGATGGAAAGATCCACCATTTTTAAATAGCTAAATCACAAGGTGGTGCCCCTAAGATACCTAAGTTGGTTTATAGGTGATATATGGATATATCTGGTGATTCACATCGGAGTTCACCAACTTTCACCGCATCACTGGGGGCACCATCCCTGCAAGGTGGTGCCCCAGTTCGTGAACGCTAAGTTGGTGCCAATAACTCCAATTTCACTAGGGTTTATGGTAGATATATCTATACTATTCCTATGGTTTTAAAAGCAACGTTCACATCACTGGGGGGGCAGCACCTTGTAGTTAATGGTCATTAATGATCTTAAAGGGTTTCTAATGGGTTTCTAATGGGATTTTCATGTTGAATTTTACTAATTATGGTTGGTTACCCTCTGGTAAATGATGGGTAATTAATGACTTATGATTCATTAATAATTATGATATCTACCATAGTGGTTTATATAGTTTAAATCTACTATGGTCTATAAACCGACTATAGAAACCACCTTGTGGGGTTCTCCGGCAGGTGCATCTGCCCTCCAAATCCGGCGCCGGCGGCCTGGAACGTGGCGCCGTGCCGCTGAGCGGCTTCGACGCGCTGAAGAGCGACGTGCCCGCCGCGGTGCGCGCTGCGGAGGACCCGGAGCACCGGCTGCTGCGGCCGCCGCACCGGACCCATCTGCCCAATGAGCTGCCGGAAGACGAGCAGTGAAGGATGGGATTTACCCTCTGGTTATGTCAAAATAGCTATTGAAAATGGCCATTTATAGTGGATTTTCCCATTGAAAATGGTGATCTTCCATAGCTATGTTAGTTTACCAGAGGGTAGGCTTCTTAGAAGCCTTAAGAAACATATGGAAATAGTGGGAGATTTTCTAGATTTTCATGGAATATGAAGTTTTGAGATATTATTTGTTGGTGATGGTTATCTTTTTGTGGAATAAATGATGGCTAAGCAGGAGATTCATGGGATATTAAGGGATGTAATCAAGATTAATCAAGAATATGACGAAAAGTGTGATAGAACCAATGGGGGGTTATATCATGATGAGGTGAAGTTTTGGTGATACACAAAAGGGGGATGATATCAATTTCAGGATTTTGCTGAACTCATCAAGATTTAACTAGATTGAACTTTGGAAACATCAAAACCTTTGGAACTCTTTGCTCAAGAGTGAATACTGTAGGAAAGTCACGATTTAAATCAGTGATGGAGGCTGTGATGTGAAAGGGGGGTAATGCCAATTTCAGGATTTGTTTATATAATAGTCATATAATTCCTTATTAAACAACTGGATGGTGAAGTGAAAGTGGTGAGTCGGATGGTTTGACTGTTTTTTCATTTAAAGAAAGGACCATCAAAAATTGGGATTTGAACATCAGACTATGGGATATTAACCTCTAGGGTATAGAGAAACCAGATGAAGCTGTGGGTGAAAATATATGAAATGAATCAGGTGCACCAGGGAACCATTCCATATACTTACCTTTTTGGGGATATCAAGCAACAATGATATGGGTGGATGGTGTCAGGATGGATGATATATGATTTTATCAGTAGGCGTTGGGATTCCATCAACAAGAATGGGGATGTTTTTATCAACAAGAACTTGGTGACTTAAGCAAGAAACACGGGGACTTCATGGGTTACCATATGATATTGAAGACACGAGCAGCAGATGACATATTTTGATTTAAGTTGGCACTTAACCTCAACACGTGTGAATTTAGTTCACCAAAATGTGGATTTAACCAACAACATGCAAGGTAGTGCCCCTTACTTAGCTAAGCTGATTTACAAATTGATTAACCCGGGTTCATGGTAAATACCCGCCGGTACTCAAACGTGGCAATTGACAATTCCTCCATTTACAGATGATTTTCCCATCCTATAAACTTCCCTTGAGCTCTGTTTTTTTTAAGGCCCACGTTTGATGACATAACAAGGACCACCTCACGTCGCGATCCGCAAAAAAAGCCATAGATGTTCCAGTTCCCTGTGGAATCCTGAAATCATCCCCTTTTAAAAAAGCCACCTGAAAACAGGATTTTTTCGAATTTTACAATTTGCCCAGATGATTATAAACAATTCCAAATTAGAAAACACAATACAGAACAGGGGGCCAGGGGGTTATGAACAAAAAACATCCCAAGTAGATAATGTGATGATTTGGGTTGTTACAAATAAACATTGGAATGTTTGCCAACAAGAAATGTGTTTCCCAAGTTCACCAACCAAATCAATGGAAGACGAGCAGTAGATTCGGTGAAATGGATGCTAGGCATGTGGGGAAAACAGTTCACCTTTTTACCTGCGTCATGCGTTGCTGTCTTCCCAACTTTATGTTGTCAATTGACAATCTGATGTTTGCCATTGCATGCTGCATGTCGAATTTTCGAAGTTTCACTGCCCTGCTTTTTTTCCCAGGGCAAGTCATTTGTAGGACACGCCCAATGGTTTCACGCTGGCTGCAGCTTCCAGTTGCAAACCTGAGACGGGGATGAAGCTAGCGGTTAAATACCTCCCCAGAAAAGCATAGTTGAGTAGGGGATTGGAAAACATATAATGGGTGACCATACAATAGGGGCTGTTTGAATATTGGAGGATGCTTTTATTGGTGGATGGTTTAACCCTATGATTTGTAGGTTATTAGTCCCACATTTTGGTTGGTTCGTATGGTTAAACCACTCATGTTGCCATAGCCTTGCCACGGTGAAACCATTCAACGGAGAGACCGACTCCGCCGAATGCTCGGCCCCAAACCACGGTACCGCGGCTGGGATTTTGGTGCGGGGTTTCTGGCGATTAAACTCGTCCCCTCCCTCAAATTTTCACCTTGGTTGACTATTGGATCTACCCTCTGGTAATGACTAACAGCTTGCTATTTTCTCAGCTATAAAAGGGTGATTTTCCATAGTTATGTTAAATTACCAGAGGGTATTCACTTTGGGTGGGAATTTCAGGTCTTTTGGAATGGGATTAAAAAAGCGTCTGAGTGGTTGGTGAGTGAAAGATCCATAGCTATTTTTAGCAAGTCTCATAAGTCTCACTCGTTGAGCTACATGGCTTTGTCTCATGGATTTCCATATGTCACTTTCCTTCAGGGGATCATGCAGAATTCTGACTGCATCGGATTTGGGTCAGATCCAAATTTCTCGAAACGGAAGTCTTGATTGCTCCTTCAATGATGCATATCCTGGACCCTAAATCATCCTAAATCCACTGGATTGGTTCAAAGTTCAAAGGAAAACCTACAGGATGCTCAGGAAAACCATGGTATATATTTAAAGCTGAATTCCTGTGGACACTTCTTGAAGATTCGTGTTTGTCGGATCGACCATGGTGAACTATTAACCCCCATGAACCCCCCAAAAAGCTTGTTGGGATATAAGCCCAACGTTACGAGAAAGTGAGTTATATCTCCACGTGAAGTTCACCTGCCAGGTGTATCCAACGATTCACTCCTTGAGGACGAAACAGGCTGTGTTTTTTTTGACCCCTGTTGATGTTGATGTTTCGGGGAGAAACAACTAAGATATGGAGGTTTTCGAAAATGGGGGGTACCCCAATAGCTGGATGGTTTATGGTTTATTTCATGGAAAATCCTAGCTTTTTGAATGGATGATGACTGGGGGTACCCCCTTGACTGGATGGAAACCTCCCTGGGAATCCGAATTCATCCGAATTCACGAACAAGTGCAGCACTATGCAACACTGCTCACTTTTTTAAGGGCTTCGTAGGTGATTTTTCCTTTTGGATCGTGCGTATGAGACCTTGATATGCTGTGGTAACATCGGTCAACGAAGACATCACTTTCCTGGTGTCTCAACGATAAACCGATTGGTTTGGTTTGCTAGAAGTAATTTTATCTGTGAATTGACCCCCAGTTTCTCACCATTTTTCTATATTTTTGTGAGACATTTGAAATTTGACTGACCGCGAATCGCGGAGGATGATTTTCTCCTCCAGTGAGACCAACCCGGCCCCGGGTCAACGTAGAAACAAAAAACTCATGGGAAAGATCCACCATGCTTTTTAAGCTGGGTAAATCCACTATTTCGACTGGGCCATTTTCAATAGCAAACTGACCATTTTTCAATGGGTAAATCCACTATTTCGACTGGGCCATTTTCAAGTTCGCAAACTGTAACAAATTACCAGAGGGTATTATGATTCATATTCCTCTATTCTCATCAGATCCACATCTAAATCCAAATCAAAATCGCAAAACATCCACATCTAGAATCCTTCTAAATCCAGTCATCGTCAAAGTATGTCATCTGGGCAAATTATAACGACCTCGCTGTTCTCCCGAGCCCTGGAATCATGGTTAGATTGCGGGGAATCATCCCAATAGTTGGCCTTATGTCAGGTTAGTGAATTATTGTAATTTGCCCAGATGTCATACTGAAAATATTTCTTGATGTGATTATGATTATATTTCAGATTAGTGAATTATTCATTATTTTCAGGTTAGTCACCTCTATTTTTCACCATTTTTGCATTGCGAGTTGCACAACCACAGGTGGGCCGAATGGGTGGCGCGCCGGTCTACGTGGAAGCCGATGGTATCTTCGTGGGCAAAGCAGACTTCGCTGCGCGCCACCAGGTGCTTTGGGGAGACGTTTTTGGAGATGTTGGGGGTCTTTTGCTGTCTTTTTATAAACATTTTCCAGAGGGTACCATTTATAGTTGTTGATATCCATCAATAGTGATTTATATATATATATATATCTTTTCTAGTGATTAATGGGATTCATATGGATATACCCTCTGGTTATGACTAACAGTTTGCCAAGGAAAATCACCAAAATAAATGGAGCTTTCTAGCTGGGAAAATCATCTATTTCTATGGGCCATCTATACCATGGCAAACTGTTAAATAACCAGAGGGTACTTAGTGACATTTCAAGTTAGTTTTACAGGACTTCTAAAGCTTGAATTTGGATTTTCAAGTGGATTCTATTGGCCGTTTTATGATATTTTTGACGATTTAGCTATTGTGTTTTGATGGATTAAATGTTTTTTTTTTTATATCAGGAACATGTTTTTTTTGATTTGAAGAAACTGGATTCTTTCTAGGATCCTACGGGACTTTAACCAACTACCTTTTCTGAATAAACATGGTTTTGCTAGCTTTGGTATGTCTGTGCAAAACATGGTGATATTGACTACCCAGCTTGAAACCATCTTTGTAAGGCATGTAAGATTGGCTGTTTGATTTGTGGGATATTTAAAGAATCCCAGCTATAGCTTTTAACGGTTTTAACGGTGTACTATATAATGTACCCCTATCACTAGGGATTTATCACGAGAAAAGTCACCCCATTGGCGAACCATTTGACGAACCGAGGATCCTGGTGGGAGAAACCCAGGGAATAAAACACCTATATGGGTATGGATCAATACCTATTAATACCATTTTTAGTGGGATGAACATCCATTTACCAGCTATTTTGATGTTCACCAGGGGTACAAGGTTTTGACACACTGCCATATGGGTTGGTCCATCATAGGGCACGAGAAATCCAGTGGTTCATTGGTTCCATCTCATTTTCCGCCATGGAAAATGGCGAGATATTGGGGTATATCACAGTATATCAATGTATCTGGGTAAATTATAACGACCTCACTGCGACCTCACTGGAATCATGGTTAATAAGGGAAATCATCCCCAAATGGCCTTAATTCAGGTTAGTGAATTATTATAATTTGCCCGGATGTATATCATAATATTCCATGTTCAGACAAAACCGATATACACAAGGTGGTGCCCCGGTGATAAGTTGATGAATAAACCCCATTGAACTATAGATATATCTACCACAAGGCATAGTCAACCTAGTTATGTTTACCAGCTTAACGAAGTATGGGGTCACCACCTTCCACAGATTGGTTTCCCTTTCATAAGCGTTCAATCCTCACCTGATTTTTTTGTTGCAAAGTTCTGAGATCTTCTGTGTTTTGTTTTTTAATCATCCAAAGGGTGGAGTCTCTATTGCGCCCGGAAGGAGATAAAATCGGATGATTTTGCTATTTGAAATTTTGGTTTCTGAAGATTTTGGATTGTGAAAACTCGGCGTTGCTATACTCGGCATTCTTGCCGTCGAATTGTCCGTATTTTTTGGACTTGGTCTCGGAGCAGATCACTGCATTGTCGAAGCGTGCTTACAAATCCCTCAAACCAAGCGAATTCACCATCGGCAATCTGGACGATTGAACGCGTGCATCGTATCATCTCAGAACTTGTCGATGCGCATTTTGAATTGGACGATGCCATTGCCAGAGAACTATCGTATGAGGACTACCTAGTAGCAGGTATGGCAATGGAGGTGGACAAAACACAGAACCGAAGCAAAGTGGGACTTGATGCCCAGTGGAAACATTTTCACGAGGTTCACCGCTGCCATCAGAACGCTAATTTTTGTTGGCTAGAATTGGCTGCAGAAACCCTACAAATTCGGCATATCCTTGAAGTTGTTCATGGTTTAAAACTGGTTTCCCGCAGCATCTCCAGCGAACCACATGATTCAACTTGTTGGTGGGTCAATTTCAATTTTTCGTTGCAGACATCATTTTTCTTTGTGAAATCCCAAAACGATCCACATATTTCCTAGTGAATTCCCATCTTTCAGATAGAGGGAGGTTGACTCTGTAATCGCTTCAAGTCAGAGTCAAATCAGAGAGTGAAGCTAGACCGTGACATATTCTTCAAAGACCTTTTTTAAATCTGTAAGATGTATAGATCTGCACAATTTATCGCGACCTCGCTACGAAATAAATCTCACAAGACATGATACGCATTGATTTTTTGGGGGAATCCCGAAGCCCAACTTATAAATTCAAAGACGGAATAAAGTGCCCCTCTCAATGTTTGGGCTTACGAAGGCTGAATCTAGGCCGGATCTGACTGTAGCTGTCCACATGAGGCGAGTGAAACTGGCCTAGGAGTTGGCTTCCCCAACAGACGTAAATTTTCCATCCGGTAAGGTTTCACATGGCTATGGAAAATGGGTCATTTATAGATGATTGAATGAGGATTTTCCATGATGACTTACCTATGAATGGGTCATTTATAGATGATTTACCTATTTAGCTATTGAATCTTACCCTCTGGTAATTTAACATAGCTATGGATAATCACCATTTTTAATGGGAAAATCCACTATACATGGCCATTTTCAATAGCTATGTAACAAATTTCCAGAGGGTAAATTACCCGAAGGTATCCAGGTAGACCTGGAACTTGAAGTCATGGGGGCCCCTCTTTCCGAGGTGACGCTCGATGGCGTACCCTGCGTGGTGGAGGATTTCCGCCAGGGGAGGGTCGACTTTGGTTTGGTTCCCCAACAAAAATGGTGGATTTTAGCCAGCAAGGAATGTGATTTAACCAACAAAAGCTGGCTGGTTGGTGGTTTGGAACATTTTTTAATTTTTTCCATTCAGTTGGGAATTTCATCATCCCAACTGACGAACTCACTCCATCATTTTTCAGAGGGGTAGGGCGAAAAACCACCAACCGGAGAAGTGTTCCAGACTTTGGATTGGATCATGGGGCAATTTACAGGTATTTTTCATGGTAAACTTCGCTGTGGCTACACGAGCTTTTCCCGTCATCCCGCAGGAAAATTCCACCAGGCCCCAAGTGAATTGGGTCCCCAAATGATGACCGTACTGAAAAACTGTTGGGACTGGTTGGGGCCCTGGGGATATAACGAAGGAGTTTTCATGAATTTGTAAACCAACTTAGCTATGACTGCTATGACTGGCTATGACTTTTTTGGGCTTCGGATGGCTAAAATCCGGAAACACGCAGCATGCAAGGAGATCGAAAATCTCGGAAACACGCAGGCACGGTGGTTTCTGCGCGTCTCTGGAAACACCCACTCCAAAGCCTGTTTCAATTTGATTTTGGGGCCGGATATTTGATATCACAATCTGTAAGTAGGATGGGGATGGATGAAACACAGCGACATCTTTACCCCCTGGTACTTCATCTACCCTCTGGTTATGTCAAAATAGCTATTGATAGCATGGTGATTTAGTTCGTGGATTTACCCATTGAAAGCATGGTGGATCTTCCCATCAGTTTTTTGTTAACGTTTACCAGGCCGGGTAAGGGGTTGGTCTCACACTTCATCATCGAATCATTGGGGGGTTTTTCCGCTTCACCACAGCGGCAATTGTGACAATGATTAATCGTGGACTACCCGGCCTGGTAAACGTTAACAAAAAACTATGGACAATCACCATTTTCAATGGGTAAATCCACTATAAATCACACATAACTATGGAAAAATCCACCATCCTATCAATGGTTAAATCCACGAACTAAATCACCATGCTATCAATAGCTATGTAACAAATTACCAGAGGGTATTGTCCATGAAAAAGCTGACAACTTAGTGGGTTGAGCTTCACGGGTAAACTCAGCTATTCAGTGGCTATGAAAGTTTGGAACATGAATTTTATTTTCCATTTCATATATGGGATAATCCTTCCCATTGACTAATATTTTTCAGAGGGGTTGGAACCACCAACCAGCATCAATACCCACATTGGTAAATTGGAGTGAACTCAGCCCCACTGAGTTGGCGGTTTCAGATGTTGTTTTCCATCCCGAGTTCCAAGATGAAGCCCGCGTTTTGTTTGTTGGCGCCATGGACTGTTTAAACGCCCCCCTGGAATCCCAACTTTGAACCAAGTGATGATTCGTGATATATAAGTCAACAATAAATTTTATAAATCATAAATCATAAATTAGTTACTTATAGCTGATATAAGTCAACTTAGCTATCATTAAAATCAGTGATGAAAATCCCCATTTAAATGGCGAGGTCAAATCGCCGTTGGCCGTTTGCTTGTAGATGGTTTAAACCATGGCTTTCCCCACGCAAAATGCATGGTTTATAACATGTTCAATGAACAATGTCAAATAGTGGCTTGATAATGTTAGTACCCTCTGGTAAACTAACATAGCTATTGAAAATCACCATTTTCAATGGGAACATCCACTATAAATCACCATTTTCAATAGCTATGTTAGTTCACCAGAGGGTAGTAATGTTTAACACTGGCTCAAGAATGGTTTAAGATGGATGGGGAGTTTCCCCCCAAGCTATACCATGGTTTTTGTCCGTCCATTGGTACCCCGTGCCAGAATTGGTGCCATTGGAGGTTTGCCATTGCTTGATGACGCAAAGATGGATTTGAAGAGAATGGCTTTGAAGGAGTTAAACTTTTGATATAATATATATAATATATATAATAATATATATATATGTATGTATATATATATATATATATATCTAAGAACCCCAAAAAGATAGAGAAGTCATGTTACCAGTCCTTGATAGTAGGATTTGGCTCTTCCATCATTCTTTCAGGGTTGGCCCCATCTCTTTGCCAGACGATCTGTTGATTTTAGAGGTTGAAGGTCGCAGGATTTGCTCCGCCATGGGCGCCCTTCACCATACCCCATACCGGGCAGGTTCCGCAAAATGACCAGAAAAAGGGTAGTGAATGATGGTGAAATTCAGCAGAAATAATATCTGGTGATGATATATGGTGAAACACATAATATATGGTGATTATATATGGTGAAACACATAATATATGATGATTGTATATGGTGACATATATATATATAGCTTATGGTGATTATATATGGTGAAATATATAGCTTATATTATGATATGGTGAAATCACGGTGAAAAAAAATGAAATTCACAATAGGATGATGAGCTCCCCTTGGGCCGATGTCAGGGTCAACGGCCTAGTTGGGGATGTAACCCCAATCTGATCGCTTTGATCCCAAAAAATTGGTCGCTTAAATCACAAAAAACGTGATGTTTGTTGGTCAAATAAAACAATTTTGGTTGGTTACACAAGATTTTTTTCTTTTTTTCGGAATATAGTCCCAATTCTTTTGGTTTCGATGTCTATTTTCCCAAAAATTAGTTAAAATCCACATTTTCTTGGTATCCAATCCAATTGTTTTTCAGATCCAAATCTTCCCTGGTTAAATCCGAATTTCCGCAGCAAAAAAAAATAATATTCCCGTATTTAGATCCATCATTCCCTTGGCTATTTTCCTCGGTTTAAATCCCTATGTTCTTGGTAAAATCCACACTATTTCTTGCTCAAAGCCACCATTTTTCTTGGTTAAAGAAGCCTTTATCTTCCTAAAATCCACATGGTTTCTTGATGAACACCGTTTCTTCCCGGTGAACTCCAGCCTTTCCGTTGTGGACCCGGCGCCGGGCCGATGGCTGGATGGCAGGTGCTGCAGTGCACCCCAGGTGCCACCGGCTCTCGCCCTGCCAATTGGCCTAAGCGCCTGGCAGTTGGGAGCTGGGCTTCGGTCCGAGCCCAAGGGGATGATTTTCAGCGGGGCGCGTGGCCGGTGATGTTTATTTTCAGCGCGTGGCCGGTGATGTTTTTGTTTCGTTGGTGAAGAAAAACCATAGTGCCATTCGCTAGGTGGTGCCCCAGTTCGGAATCGCTAAGTTGGTGCGTTTATAACTCCCATTTCACGTCATGGTTTATGGCAGATATAACTATACTTAATGGGGTTTATAAACGAACTTATAACTGGGGGGCATCCATCATCCTGTAGGTCTTTGGTGAAAATGTCCCAGTCGAAATAGTTCATTTAGCTCTTAAAAATGGTTATTTTCCATAGTAAATATAGATATATCTACCATAAACCATAGTGAAATTGGAGCTAGTTGCACGCACCAACTTAGCGTGAACAGCTCACTGGGGCAACCAAATTGATGATTTGGCTATAAAAGTGGTGACTTTCAAGAACAACCATTATAGATGACTGGAATATTTGTTAAGATATGACTGGGCCATTATTAGACTGTGAATGTGTGGATACAAAAAACGAATACATGTATCAACCATAGTTGATTGCCATCCAGCCACACCAGTTACTTACTTTGATTACTATGTAATATAAACCAATCAAAATGGTGGGACCTTCTATGAGATCAAGCAGCAACGTTTTGGTGATATTCATGGACTGTTGATTTACTATCATGGAGATACTATATTAATGATTTTTCCCGAACGGTTCAGGAGACCATTTCAGGGAGATTCAAGAAAAAGGAGGGATTTAACATGATTTCACCCTAAGGACAAGATGTTTGGGTAGTTTAACCTCCGATCATCATCAAACGTGGCTGGAAAATCCACCACGGGGGAATGGGCTGGTAGATGATGGTAGATGATGGACGGATCCGTGAGGTTCCCACACTATCGTTAAATAAATGGATACCCAACCGATGACGCACAGTGAAAACTAGGTTAACGTTTGGGTTTATGGGGAGATTCCGAAGTAGTCACTGGGTTTATGCACACTATTTATATTAATTATAAGCAGAAGCTGCTGCTTTGAACATGTTCTCTAGATTTTTAATCTACCTTTCCTACATTTAATCTATAATTAGTAAGAACACCTCAATTTTTTCTAGATACTGTAAGTCTTATGGTCCATGCTCGTTTTCGGTCCAATTTGCCAAAAGCTCCGCATTTTAACGCAGGCCTGGGAAGCTGCAGAACGTATGGGACCTTTCCCGGGGTGTGGTTCTCAGATGTGCGCTGTGGGGGTCCATATTCCAAATTTGGAAGCTAAGGAGTTTCCAGGACTCATCAGTGGATTAGATTCTCAAGAACTCCAGGTTGGGCAAGCAGGCTTAGTCCAAGACCTGGAACTGATCCTCAATTCTTAAACCTCCACGGTTTTTCGTGGGATTTGCCAGCCATGTTTTTTTGGACGACACAGGAAGGCATCAGGCTGCGGCATCACCATGACCCTCTGGTAAACGTTTAGATAACTATGGAAAGATCCACCATTTTATAGCTGGGTAAATCGACTATTTCTATGACCATGTTCCAGTTCGCAAACTGTAAACGTTTACCAGAGGGTAAACCTCCATTTTCCTATGGTTTTCCCATGGTTTTCCTATGGTTTACCAGGCCGGGTATCTGAAGAGTCCACCGTGACACCATGTAACACCCCATTCTTCCATGTGGATTCGACCCTTTTATTGGTGGCCGTGACTCCGTGACCGGATTCCGCGGGAAAATCTGCGGGTGGTTTTTCCTCCTTTTTTTGGACGGTATCTGTTGAACATGGGTGTTTCCGGGAGTGTTTCCCCTGGAAAAAAATGAGAGACGCCCTCGGGAGGGCTTCTGAAACTAAGGTCGGGAATGGTGGAATGGGATGATGATGGTCATTTTCGTCATGACGATCATTCCCTAAGCACCCCATGGTCACCATGCCTTTCTGGGGATTTTGACCCAGAACATGTCTATTTTCCAGCTGGGTGTGGGTGAAGTTCTTGACTGACTTAGATGTGTGGAACCCAGTAACAAGTGGGGAAACATACATATGACGTAATCCAGCTATATACTGTATATATGTATACATACATACATACATACATACATACATGTAATGTATGTAATGTATGTAATGTATGTAATGTATGTAATGTATGTATGTAATGTATGTAATGTATGTAATGTATGTAATGTATGTAATGTATGTAATGTATGTAATGTATGTAATGTAT
>Ga0126342_10001222_pt1 | contig 34914 bp, 38 predicted proteins | sample Cyp1metagenome_FD_92528 | JGI IMG/M metagenome (GOLD analysis project Ga0126342, IMG submission 92528) | Coral microbial communities from Lord Howe Island, Old Settlement Bay, Australia - Cyphastrea 1 metagenome | ecosystem: Host-associated > Invertebrates > Cnidaria > Coral ...
AACAAGGAACCGATGAACACTTTTTTAGGAAAATGACCCCAGAATCACCCCTATGAAAAACATCAACACCAAGGAACAAACATTGAACATCAACATAAAACCAAATAAGGCAACATACTAACATATATGCCCCAGAAACCCCCTTTTACATTTTTTTTGGGGGGGGAAGTTTTTTTTTTTTGTGGACACGATTCAGACGAAGCAAAAACGCGTAGCAAGACCAGCAGGCCGGCGGATTTGAGAAGCCACTTGTCACGCCTTTGCAAGCAAGACCGAACGTATGATTCACATTTTGGTGAGCAAGGACCAAAACCTGCAGAACCAATTGGTCTCCAACGTCCCAGCCCTGGATGCCAAACAAAAGTTTCAGCTGTCACGTGTTTTTTGTTCAATTTCTTATGGTTTCTTGGTATTCTAAACTTGATTGTTACCAGGATAGTGATTCTTTGCAAGACACATGAGAGGTCATACTTTGCCGAAACAATGGCGATGTGGATGACAGGCGCCACATCCCTTTTCTGTGGTTTCTGGAAGTCAGGGTGTGGGTAAAGGGGCGCCACAGGTGGGACCGCTACTGTGCAGTACGACGAGTAGGCAAGGCCACATACGTCAAGGTGTCTTAGACGCACAGATCAAGCAAAAGTGTCAGAGTCCAGTCAGAGTATCAGTGAAACATCAAATCATCAAAATTTTGACAGCTTATTCAACGCATTCTGTCAAACTGGGTCAGAATTCTAAGGCGCGGAATCAACCACATAGTGGTTTTGCTTCCATGGACGATGGCCTCTCTGACAAACACCCAGGCGAGCCCACTTTTGGCTTCTCCCAAGTTCTCTTGCTTGAGATCCAAATCAAAAAGAGTTGCCACATGGCTGCCATCATATGTTCCACTAAAAGGTGGTGGAGTTTGCTCAGATGCTGCGATGTCAGGTGTTTCTTCGCTCATGTCCGCTGGCTACCTGAAGGGGCCAATCCTGTGATCTTTTTTTGAAAGATCTACTGTTTCACCGCGTGTCATGAAGCCATTGGCTTGAAGGAAACAAGAGAACCTAGCAGTTTGGTGGGGTGTTTTCATTTGAACCCTTGTGGAATGTTGTGGTGAGATCTTGTGGATATTCCTTACGAACTGCAGGAGTCACATTGAGAAAGCATGCGCAAGTCTTGGTAAACAACAAGTTTTGTTGCTCTTTCTTTTTGGCTCTCAGGGGACTGTGGCCATGACCGGGGTCTGGGGCAATGTATTTCGAAGGCAAGGCAACCATTCCCAAGCTGACTGCCATTTTCGATTTTTGGTCGAGATTATCTCTTTCCACGCCATGTAACATAAAGCAACAAGTAGGGGTAAGAGCGCACGATCCTCACTTGTTTTTGGGGATGGGTCTGCTTTGTCATGCACTTGGGACTGTGACAGGTGAGGACAGGCATGAGAGTTGTCGGCTCCTCACGTGGCAGGGATGCGACAATCTCATGGTGTGATGTGTGGCAAGAGGCGACCTGTCAGATGCTTTGCAGTGCCTTTCCCTGGCAGTCTCTCAGGCCATTTGGCTCTTGTTTTGCATTGGCCAACGCCTTGGAATTCATCGCACTCTGGGTTGGGTCAAACTCAGTCATACTCAATTTACTCAGGTCTCTGCAGAGCGCAGACTCAATACTTTGAGGTCCTTCAGTGCTCCAACTCACAGTGAAATGTCGGACCTTATTGCTTTATGGAACTTTAATGAACTTTATGTCTTCTGTTAAGTCAAATGGCTCTTTAGAGGATGTTTCGCCATTTGGTTCAAACACAGCTATCTTTGGATCTGCCAGGGGAGTGTATCATTCTGAAGTACTGAACGCCAGAGTAATCTAGCACTTCGGCTTTGAGGTACAGAGGTCCTTCGCAATGCACAAGATGTCAATGCTGGGACCCAAGAGAGCCTTGGAATCGTGCAAGCTTCGAGGAGTCCTGTGCTGGCTGATCAAATCAGGCTTGACTCAAAACACGGATCTATGTCGTGAACACCGACCTGGCTTCTTCCTAAGGGAGAAGGGATGCCAGGACTTTTGCTTAGCATGACTTCTTTGAGGAGAAAACATGTTTTGTTCCGCAGTCCGATTCATTTCTTGCTCAAACACTTTGACCTGTCATGGAGGACGGGAAAATATGTACAAATTGTGCCTATGGCAACGGCACGACTCCAACCTCATGCATATGTGAGAACCCGCCATTCTCTGTACCAGCCAAGTGCGCCTTTGAACTTGAGCCTGGGGAGCAACCACTTCAGACTTGCTGCCACTGAAACAGGTACAACGAAGAGTGTGGCATGGGCAAGGAATGTGCACAGGCCAAGAATCACACAAAGCCACCACAAGTGCAACAAGGAAGTAGTGGGAGGGCTGTTTGCGCATTCTGCTGTGTGATTTTGCAGGGTGAGGGTATTTGCTATCGTCCATGCACTGGGCTCAGCTTGTTTGCAGATTGCGATGTAGGTATAGTTGTCCAACTTGTGTCTTGATTTTTGGACCGAGGTCTTACTTTCTTGCATATCACATCCTGCCCAACTGACTATTGCCAGTGGAACACTTTCACCCTCTTGTGCGAAGACAGGCGACAGCAAACTGAACTTGACGCTTTTCGATAGATTTCTACAGCTTTCACATGGGATCTGAATTTGAATACTTCCAGCTTTCCATCAGCCAGTCGTGCACCTCAATGGCCGTGGGAGGTCTCCTGATGTGCCGACGGTGTACTGGAGGGACACAAGTACAGGCGCCTGGATCGACGCTCTGAGATTGTGATCCAACATGGTGATGTTCGACGATGTTGCGTACCCGGCGTACCGCTTGGTCCAGTTAAACTCAATGACATGCTTGGCATGCTTTTTTTTCATCTCTTGTGAGTTTATAATTATGGTTTATGATATGTACATACATTATATATACGTAATACACACACACATATACATACGTATAATATCATTATGTACTATATACGGTATATATATATACATATTATACGTGCATTTTTATACATACATGGTTCTTGATACCACCCCAAAGGGTGTAATTATGTAATAGTATGTATACATAGTAATATGATATGATTGGATGAATGGGGTTGATGTTTCTTGCTTTAGCTCTGCCAAGAGGTGCCACCGAAAAGGAAAAAGCCACAGAGATCATCCAGAGAGCAGAACCTGCAGCGGCATATTTCCCCATGAGTTGCGCGCCCAAAATCGTGTCACCGTGGTTCATTCGAGTTGATTTGTTCCTTATGATTCAACTTATGATGTTCATTTGATGTTCTGATCCTTATCGAATTTCCCTTGCTTTCAGGTTTTGCGGATTTCCGCAAGAGTGCCGAAGGCTTCAGAATTCAAGGAATTTTAATTGAGGCCGATTGATGGGGCAAAGGGTCAAGAGTTTTTGGAGCTGAGGAAAGAAGTAGGATCATGCTGGCATTTTCCAGGAAGAACGCATGCTTTTCGCTGAGCCACACTCTGCTCCTCTCGCTGCTTGCAGAACATCTCCCAGCCAGAGTCGCTATTCTTGCAGCTTGACACCAACGTTGATGGCGAAATCAGCGCAACCGAGTCTGCCACTCAACATTTTTCTCATTTGGCATCGAAGACAGGCCAAGCTTTTGCTGCCATTGCTCTCCCAAGTGAAACAATTTCTGCCCAAGGTTTGGGAGGATTGGAGAAGTCTTCACTGCGCTGAATGATGCAGCAGTTACCCAAGTTTGAGCTCTGATTTCCCGATAATTCATGCATCAGATAGATCCCTGCGAATCTCAGAGAGATCACTTCACCACAAGCATAGCGGATTTGAAGCCTACCTGAGATAGGCACCCGTATTTGACTCAGGTGACGCAGATGCAAACTGCCCAGGTGGAGACCTTCTGCACTTGTTGTTAGTGCAGTTCTAGTGACGACAAAACGCAGAGAGCGAATCCTTACAAAGTGAAGCCATGAAGGCTGAAGGCATGGCATAAATTCAATTTAATGGATATCAAGTGTTTTCCAGATTCTAGTACATTCTAGTAGGAAGGTTTTGAAATCAGGGAGCTCAAAAAGTATGTTGAAGTCTTTGTGTCTCGGGCAGATGACGGCTCGACGTCTTCAAGAAAGTGTTCCGAAGCAGGCGGTAACACCTGAGGCTGGAGCATTTTTTGTTGCAGATAGAAGTAAAAACTCCAATAGTTTTGACAAGAACATTTTGTGATTTGGAAAGGTAGTTTGCACACAAAGCGTGGTCTGCAAATGCATATAACTAGCAAAAAGCAATGACAATTGCAGAAATCTTTGCCTGTTGTGATAGGTTTGCAATGCTCGAAACCCACGGCAGTACTACTGCAGCTTCGACGCGGACTGCAAGTCTGATTGCAAGGCCGGACCACTCATTGAAATATACCCAAATGGGGTGATGCAAGTTTGATGGCACTTGACCTGCTGTGATTCCTGGCGGCTTAGCTTGTACTTTGTTAGTCCCGATTTGATGCTTTTTGTTCTTGGGAGAGGCCTGCGGTTGGAAGTCAGCCACAGACAGAGCCTTCTCCGTCTGTGTGCAGCCATCTCCAGAGGCATCAACAAACATCAGATGAATTCAAAACGCCTCACTCCAGCAGCGGATGTGTCCAGAATTTGGGGGTTCAGTGACGGTCAGGTATGCTTTGCAGATGGTGGCCAGGCAGCTGCATTCTCATTGCACAATGAATCTCTAAAAGCAATGCTGCTGAGCTCAAAGTTCTGACTCTCAGACTCTGAGACTTTCTGAGACTGACTTTTTGGCTTTTGTAATGCTTGGCTGCCGCCGGCTGGGAGGTGTTTTGTCCTTCAGACGAGCAGTGCCATCCGCCTGGAAATTGTCAAAACTGCGTTGACAGGACAGAGAAACTTCTGCGATGAAAATGTCAGCAGTGAAACGTCATCGCCACCATTGTCCTGGCAGTGACACAGTATCCAACCCAAGATTTGGACTAACATTATTTGAACCGTGCTTTCTGGATAAACAAATTGAGCTTCTGCACCAGTGGTTGAACTGTGCTTGAAAACCAGCTTTCCCAATTTTCATCCGCTTAAAAAACTACTCCTTTCCCCGAGCTGTTTGAAAGGACCGTGGTGGATCACGCGCAGCACACCTGCCTGGCTCTGTGGCAGCTTCTGCTTGTGTTTTGCGATTCATTGCTGGCAATGCTGCGGCTTGCCTCCTGCTATCCTCCTGCCCTCCTGGCCAGGTGGGATCCTCTCCCTCTCACTGAGTGGACCAATTGGGTTTGCCGATGGAGAAATAAGGCCAGGTGCAGTTGCAGATTGTTGCAACTTCAAGCTAGACACAAATTTGCAGGTTGGGATGCCATGCATCTACGACCAGGAGATCAGTGCATTAGAACGTGAAGCACTGACGCATGCTATTCTTGCAGCTAAGCATATCCTTGGCTTCCAGGACTGCATCTATGGCATGAGAAGATGCCTGAGTGGCGCTTGCATGCCATTTCAGCCGTGCCTTGTCACAGTTACTGTCAGCTGTTTCCCTAGCTTCAAGATGTGTGCAGCAAATCTGAGAGGAAGATTGCATGACCTTCAGATGGCTGACAGAATTGATGGTTCGAACATGGACGAACATTGAAGAACCAGGAAAGATGGAAAGGAGGGGAATGAAGATCCTTGCTGAAATTCCATTGCGGAAAGGTTTCGAAAGTGAGAGGTTTCAAGTTTCAACAGCTCTTTTCCAGCATGTCAATGAACTCAGAGCAGGTTCCAAGGTTCCAGGGTTCCAGCGTTGCAGTTCTGGTTTCTGGGCTTGGCCAAAACAATGCATCACTCCCAGACCCAGAGATTGAAACCCAACACTCACTGCAGAATGTTTGCAAGCAAGACTTATAGAGTGCAAATTGAACCAGTATGCAAGAGAACCTTCCAAAAGTAGATTTAACAAATGATGAATCTCAGGCCCTTCCACAGGCTTTTCAGATGAATCAAGCTTTGGAAGTAAGATTTCAAGGCCCAGGTTCTGGCAGGCTTCAGAAATTTCCAGGAGTGAAGCTTCTGGGCAGACCAAGGATAAGGGAGGTTGGAAGATGTTGGAAGATGTTGGAAGATGAAGATTAGGATCTTGCGAGCAAATGACCAAAAACAAGGTTTCTGAAATCAGGCTCCAGACTGTGCAGGTTCTAGAAGGTGATGCCATGGGAGTTCTTCTCTGCAACCCTTCAACATTTGGGAGAGATGAGATGGTGCACATACCAGGTCTTTCCAGAAAGGTAGAATGACCTTCCCGACGCAGAATTGCCTTTTTTAAAAAGTGCACAGAAACTTCCTGGAATTCGTGCACGCTTGCTGGAGGTACAATGCCAACCAGACCTGTGAGAGCGATTTCGATTGCCCTCATTTGGGTTTCTACTGCCCATCGGATCCGACTGGCGGACAGAACCCTTATTGGGCAGTGCTGGCTTCTTTGTTAATGCTGCAGGTAGTCATGCAGCCCATGTGTCCATTGGTTTCTCATGGTCCATTGTGGCTGCCAGGTCCAGTATTGCAGATCACAGCGAAGCGAGGGGATGACCTGTGCTGAGGATCGTGAATGCTGGGGTCCTGGAAAATCCTGGCGTTGAAAAGAAAACAATGCTTTGAGCGATAGGTCCGATAGGTCCGATAGGTGGACAGGTTTGCTCCGTGAGGACTCCAACAATCAACACAGGCTGAACGCTTTTGACACTTTGAGGCGAGCCTGGCTTGCGGTGTAACGTGGGTGAACCGCAGCCACGCTGTCGAAAGCTCTTCTCCCTGAAAATAGGCCAGGCCTGTGGATAGGCCAGACAAGATGGGTCAAAAGATCACATTCTGGTCATCAAAGGAACTTTAGATGAACTTTAGATGATAATTTTCCGTGTTGCGGACATTCACAGTCCCCACATACCAATATCACACAATTCACATCACCACAACCAAAATGTCGCAATTCACTTTCACCACAAACCACCATCTCACAATTCATTTTCACAACTTCAACTGCAGTTTTTGGAGGAAGTCTCGCACGAAAGCTTCGCTTTCACAGATTCAACGTGCAGTTTTGGCGCAAGTCTCGCACAAAAGCTTCGTTTTGACAACTTCAACTTGCAGTTTTGGAGGAAGTCTCGCGCGCAACCTGTTTTTCAGAGACAGCAGACTCACGACATAGTATGTTTTGCAAGACGAAACGTGCCTCCAAAGATGGATGGTGCTTGAACGCGTAGTTCTATCTTGCTTAGTAACTCACTGTAAATTGCATTGGAGTGGTTTGTTGCCCCATTCTGTTTGCTTGTCCAACTTGCCGCGCTACCAGCTCGCAACCTCAGGGACTTGGTGGCAGCTGGGTCTTTATTTGTAACGCAGTTTGAGCTTGAAATTCGTTCATGAACTTTCTTGCAAGGTTGATTTTGTAAGATTACTTTGCTTGGCCTTTTGGCCCTTGCTGGACATGGTTATTGCTGCTCTTTTCGTTTGGGCACCTTTGTGGCAGTCCCTTTTCCAAATTTATAGTTGTTCATTGCTGCTTTAAGGAAGTTATTGCCTTTCGGCCCTCTGGCCTTTGCCGGTTTGGTTAGTTTCCACTTTGCTCTGCTGCATATAGTTTGAGATCAGGGTCGTATCAGCCCAAAGTTTGAACCGGTTGCGCAGCAAGTGCTGATACCTGATGAGTAATCTTTTTATTCTACTTGCGCCTGGGGATAGCTTTGACGAAACCCTGCCAATACTTTTCAAAGTCTTCGCGCAGATGCCTTTGTGCTTGCGAAGCCCTAATGATGAGCGTGTTTCGTGGCTATTTGATCTGCATGGCATTCATTCTTTGTGCTCCTGCAGCATACTGTATTTTGTATTATCTCATCATGATTTTGTCGCCCGTGCCTTCAGGACCCCAGGAATGGTCCCGGTGTAGGCATTTCTTTTTAACGTCAAAGTTCTTGGCGTGATTTCTCTATTCTCTATAATGGTCATGGATTGACCATACATGCTTGAATATCGAACGTGCGTGCATGTCACTACCTGCACGTTGCATGAGTATGTTTCTCATGTAATCTTATTTCAAATGTTAAATATATTGGGCATTCCAAATGGTTTGCTATACTTCTCTTGCTGGAGTCCATCTTCCTGAAGGTGCGCCCGAAATGTTTAACAACTCTGGGTGTGAAGGTGTTGTATGTGCTGGATGGCCATCACCCATGTTATATTGACCCGTGAGCGTCTCCCCTTGTGGAATGTTTGTGTAATTGATGTTTTTTCCCTTGGAAATCCTTAGCAATTTTGATTCAGGCCTGTTGCTCATTTAGATGTTTTTTTTTTTTTCTGGCGTCATGCACAGTGGACATCACTCGGCTTTACCTCCTCCACCGCCTCCACAGGGTGAGTTTCATCATGTGTGTGGCTCGCGTTGTTTTCCGGCACAGCATGCTTTGGGTGGTTACTTTGCAACCGGCGGGGCCTGCATGACCCCACCTGGCGTATGGTCCACCAGCCCTCATGCGCACTTTCCTCACCATGAACTTGGTAGATCCCGCTCGCCATGGCGGACATCATTGGATTACATCGGTTCTGCTCTTTCTGCTTCGAGGCCTTCTGATTTTCCGAAGATTTTCAACAAGCTGCCTCCAGCTTTGCGTGCGGTGGCTATTGAAGCACCTGATGATGTGATCACGGATATCAAGTCGATCGTGGACAAAGATGAACGTATGGCCATGACCAAAAGAATCGGCTCCACAGAGAAAACAAATGTCAAGAGAAAACGGCGTGAAGAGGAGAAACTGGCATGAGCAGGAGAGCAAGAGATGTCAAGATAAATGAGAAAGAGACGTCAAGAGCAACAGACAACAAGAGAAAGGGAATGAAAAGGATGTCGCGAGATGCCAAATAAATGTTTTTTAAACGCACAGGCGGCCTTCCCCACAAACTGTGGGCACCTTTTTTTTTTGCTTTATAGTTTTTTATCTTTGAAATTTCCACCCCCGGCTTGCCCGGGCATTACTTGTAAGTGACACCCCAAAATTGTTTCCAACGCATCACTAGGTTTCAATAGGACGCAACCGCGTGTCACTTTTCTTGAATGTATATAATTTGCAGCACTGACAAGTACAGGTGCGCTAGCCGCCGAAGATGTGTTCTGCGAGTTTGGCTGGCGGGATAGGCCTTTCTGACGAATTGCTTGCACTCAGAGCTTCTCTCTGCAATATGTGTGACACAGTGTCCCCTGGAGGGTTGATACCAGTGTATCATAAATTGCCAGGGATGGCAAATGCGCTCCACCTGCCCAATCTAAACAGGCTTGGTGGAAATTTTGCCAGATTTTAACACATCTTTCGGCACATCTTGGCAGATTTTAGATCTCGGTTGCGGGTTCATTGGGTGCATTGCCAAACAGCATGGTTTGGCTTGTGCTCAGGCGGGTAGAAGCTGCGACACTGACCTAGATTGCGAGACCACAGATGCAACTGGCAGAACGGGAAGTTGCACTTGCAAGGCCGAAAAAATCCAGCAGACTCCTGCAGTTTGTTGTGCTAGGACTCTTCGCCAGTTAAGAAACTTTGAAAACTATGCATGAACGGATTGCAAGATGACCATATCGAGAGTTGGATGGCATTTTGCAAAAAATCGTCAGGCTTGGTGGGACAAAGATGATCCGAAGTATTGCAAGCCAGTCTCTGGTGACTTTTCCAGACATCAAGAAGCGCTACGAAACTACCTTTGGTTCAGGCTGTTGCAGCTTTGGACTTTGCATGTATCTGTTTGTTTGATGGCTAGTTCTATTCACACACTGGCATTAAACTATCAGGTTCTTTTTGTTGTCTTGACTCATGAAATAAGGTGCTTGAGAGCCATGTCATGTTCTTGAGATCGCAAGAAGACAGTTCACCATGCACATTTTAAAGCCATTTTCAGGCAAATCTGCGACATGACCGCATAGCTGGCAGTAGGTGTTACAGATATCTATTCAAAATCCAAAGGAAGATTGTTTCAATGACCATGCCTTGCAGGGCATCGAGATGTGGAACGTTCTGGACAGAAGCCGAATGCCTCCGCATCTTCGGAAATGAGGCTTGGAAGACATTAAAAGAAATCAAGGCTGTTCGCCACTGCTAGATGTTTGAAGTTTGCGGCTATGGTACGAATGTGTCTTAAGCCGCTGCAAAGTTGATAGGCAGAGAGCCCAGTGCAAGTTCAGCAAATGAGTTTTTCTGCAACTTCAACAAGTTCTTTATCATCTATGCATCTTGATGCCGTGCAAAAGTTGTTTCAACACCTCACATCCCCAACATCCCCAAGCGTTCAGGCTATGAGCCTGAAATTGGCTGTGGAGTGCGAAGAGCAGAAGCTCTCCGGTGGTCCAGCCAGCTCAGGGAACACCTGCGGAACCAATTTTACAGCTAGGGTTTAGCTCGCAGGTGCAAACAAGTCTCCCTACCCCAAACTTGAGTCACTTGGCACCTGACATCACCCAACATGACTTGACCGAGGTCCATACACACCACCTGCAGAATGTGGCACACTACTTAGTTAACGGCTGTGTTTGGACGAAGCTGTTGTGGCCAGAGCTTTCGAAATTTGACGTTCCAAACAGCCGAATGCTGATATTGGAGTTGCGGAGGCATCATGGATGATGAACGCTTTGGAGACAGATGTGCTATGCTGGATGCGCTTGGCTAATAAGGCTACACAGCTACACAGCTTTCCTTTTTATAACTCAGCAAAACTCCTGTCAAAACTGGACCTGCCAACTCCCCACTGGGCCAAGTTGCTGAGCACATACCAGATTTGGTATCCTCAATGGCAAAATGATGCCACTGTTTCACCTGCTCAGCAAATGTTGAGTGTAGCCTGGATGAATTTGCCGCATCATAAAAATGACGCCCAAATGGCACTGAATGGCAAGGTCTTCCATGGTTATTTGGAGTAACACCATTGATTTATAAAGCTGATGGTATGATTTCGTTTTGTGAATTTCTCCGCTGAACTCAATTTGGCTCCAAGTAGGAAACTCTTTCAATATCCTGCTACAGGGATCAGACACCATGCAACGCTGGCATCTTTTTATTGCACTTCCTGGCTTGGCTTTCAGAGTCTGCGACTTCTGCTGCCCATCGGCCCATTTCTCTGCCAGGTCGATGTTTATTTGACAATGCCGAGTTGTGGGTGTGGCTCCTCTGGTGGTTTCTGAGTGAGCCAAGAATCGCTACTCAAGACAGAGACATGCATCGGGCCCGAGGTTCAAGCTCTCGAAGCGTGAACTTGGCCACAATGACCTGGGTGTTGGGGGCAACAGGTTGGATGCTTAGAACAATTTTCGAGCCTGTTTTTGAAGTGGATTTCTGCATTGTCAATGGATCTTTAGCATCGTGGCATCGTGCTGTTCTGTCAGGACATGTCTGACGACGCCGGGTCCAGGGGTTTGACACCGAGTCACTTGAGTCAAGTGAGTCACTTTAGTCATCAGTTGCATTGCCCGCGGCTGCCAGGCTTACAACCCATATCCCTTCATGAATCCCATTGCGCACCGCACGACCATTGGGCGCTACTTTCCGGACCGCCTCCAACACAGACAGCGAATTTGATATGACAAGGTGACAACGTGACTGTTTTGCAACGGCACAAGGACAGAACGCCTGGGTTCCGCAATGTGGCAAAAACCTGAGAACTTTTGCTACTTATTTTGTAGCCATTTGCACCGTTTTCTTTCGGTTGGATTTGTTTGTCTGAGTTTGCATCTGATTTCTCACATGGTTTTCTGTCTTCATTTGTCCTTAAGCATCAGTCTGGGCTATGAAAGATGGTTTACTGTCGAAATCAGACAAACATCCGAAACAGTTATTAGACTTAATGGCATATTAATATCATATTAACGGCATATTCATGGCATTGTATAGATTTAAAGTAATTTAAAGCATCCTTTAGTAAACAATCTGAAACAACATCCTTTAGTATCACGACATCCGACATGGTATCTCTTTGGTCGAGCGAGGTGGACCGGATGCCCGCACCATGGCGCCCTGAACCCATGTCCTTGTCCAGGCTACAAAGGTGAGCGACAGCGCGACAGCGCGACAACCGGGAATTTGGTCTTGTTTTGATCAAAAAATAGTAATGACAATAGACATATAATGACAATAGATATATAATGACAATAGATATATAATGACATATATAGACATATATAGACAATAGACAATACATATTGTATACATCACGAATATTCATATGATATGTTATATGTCTACATTATATTATGATACACTTGATATGAAACAAGAAGAATACTTCAATGACTCCTTGCCAGCTCCTTTTTCGAAAGGTCCGATGGCACATGTAATCACCATTGATCTCGGCCAGTGAGCAGCCGCTGGTGCACTACGCTTCAGCCACCTTCTGGGTCCCTCAGCTCCAAAAGGAACAGCCTGAAGGAACAGAATGAACGGTTCCTGGTTTCAAAATATTCAGAAATCAACAGAAATCCATGGATCCGGTGTAAAGTATCCTAACTGTCCTAACTTAGTATACTCTCCATTTCTCCCACTTTTTGGAATCATGATCCCCAACGATGCATATTTCTCAGGGCTGTCCGAGGCATGGCCAGAGCAGCGCCGAAGAACTGCTGCTGCCATAAGGCTCGGAACTTGTGCTGGGAGATGCCATGGGTGTCATAGACATCTTTCGATTGTGTTTCTTTTGGATTTTCGAGGTGATTTGCTCTTGCGGTTGTGCGACTTGTGCTGAAGGCATGAGCGGGAATTGAACAACCTCACAGCTAAAGGTGGGAAGCTTGGGCTTTCGATCTTTCGAGGACCGGATCGTTCAAAACGGTACCCTTTCCTGGATTTGTTTGCGCTGCACATGTCCGACTGATGTGCGGCCTGGATGCTGAATTCGGTTGAGATACACCTGGCCCAAGGTCACCCCAAGAGAGAAGCTGAGTGGCATGAGGAGACTGAGAAAACGAGAAAACCACACCACACCACTTTAGTTACCTCAGTTGATCTCAGTTGGGAGTTTGGTGCCACCTTTGTCTCAGGAGGTCTTGACTCATGGGACCATACGAGATCCAATTTCAGGACTTGGGAGGCCATGGCAGAGAAGTGTCTTTTGAAACTCTCAAGATGTCTCAAGATGTCTCAAGATGTCTCAAGATGTCTCAAGATGTCTCAAGTCTACTTGAAATCGGAATGACTATGTGCCTTTGAGAAGCTACTCGCCACAGTCACCAATATTCACTCTATGTTCAGTGCCCGTTTGCCTTCGATGCGAGGTCTCGCAGTGAATCAGCTTTGCGGAAGTCCTTGTACTAGACTTTGCAAACTGCTCTCGACCCGGGTGTTGTCATGTGGATTGTGTAATTGAAGTGAAATGGCATGTTTGCCGTTGATGGTCAGAGCCCAGATCCTTGCAGCATTGCCGTTTCACGCAGAGTCGTTTTCGTTTCACGTAGTAAGTTGGCAATTTTTGATGGTTCCTCAATTTCAATGGCTGCATATAAGAATTTTCAGGTAATAGTAGTGGCTAGACTTTGACCGAAAGGCGCAAGACTTCCCAGTATGGAAACCACCTATTGCCGATACCAAAAACGCAAAAACGCGCCAAATGGCACAAATGTGCCGGCGAGATTTGCACCAGGAAAACCTGCAGCATACTGAGCACATCTGAGCACACTTCCGTTTTGTCAAATAGGAATGCCACGAAATGCCTATCCTGTGGTTCCTGGCAGTATAAGGATTTTTGGTTCGGAACCCCCTGAAGAATCTCAGCAGAGCATATTTGTCTGGCAAGAAGTTGTGAACTGGAAATTTTGCCCGCCGTTGCTTCAGCGTACTTGCCGATAGCGATGCGTAGACTGTCACGGACCAAAGCTCGCTCTGTGACTGCTCAGTGTGGCACTCAGTAAAACCAAAGGCTGTTTCGACAATGGCGGTTTGAACTAAAGTTCTGTTTGCAGAGATCCCTGGCAAACCCTGAGCCTCGTTGGTCGAGGTATGGTTGTCGCGCAGATTGTGAAACTCAGGAGCATTGCAAATGAAGGGCAATCCAAGCGCTTTGCCTTCTCTTTTTGCTTTGCAATTTTGGAGGAACAACACCTTGAGAACCTTTCACATCACCGTATGGAACTCAATCTTCGTGGTAAAAAACCCAGTCGTTTTCCTGCTCTCCTATAACATGTAAACAGACTACACATTTGACATCATTTGACCAGGCAATTTCGATAAATTTTGCTCCCTGTTAGTCCATCCATTTGGGGTTTCCCAGCCCAGTGCTTCCCATTGGCTAAGCCCGGCGACTTTTTCTACAAGACCAGTGTGGATGGTCAGCCTTTGGCCGACGAATCCATAGAGGTGGGGCCATGCGCAGCCATGCGCAGCCATGCTGGGCTGTCAATAAAATGATCTCCAGGTTTCACCTGGCTTTGATCAGACCACAGATGGTCTGACAGTTGGGGGCTGAATATGGCTGAATGATGCTGAATGACTTGTGTGTTGAACTGATTGAACTGTGGTGAGCTGAAAAGTCCAGAGGGACAACCAGAAGAGCAGGTGGGGGAACGTTTCCCGAGGTACCGTGGGAGTCAGTCTCTGGGAGCGGCTTAGAGATCTCCGAGGTAGCGGATTTCGGAGCCGCGTCTCAATTAGAGCCCAATCGCTCCTGCGCCGCTGAACTGTGAAGACATGCAAAGCCATGCAAAATTGTTAAAAGATGTTAAAAGCTTTGAAAGTTTCTTTGGCTTATTAAGATTTTTGAGTTCTCCACGTTTTGGTGGAACGCCAGTCCAAAAGCGGCTCAATACTGCGATGCGTTGTGGGGCCATGCGATTCCGACAGCAATAGCCTCGGGAAGCTGTCGAAAAGCTGTCAGCCGATGGAAGTCGAAAAGCTGTTCCTGTTCCTTTTCGGGTCCAAGCTAAAGCAGCTAAGGCGAAGACCGTGATTGGCTACAGTTCCGATCTGCTGACTGGGTGCGCTCCAGATTTGCTCAACTTGAATTTGCATACTGCAGTCATCTGCAGTCTTTGTTTGCGATGTTTGGGAACACTTCAAATGTGTGGGTTTGGGGATACTGCGAGAGGCTGATGCTGGAAAAGGGCAGACCCCATGCATGTACCGGTCGGACAGGAGCCAATCGAAGAACAGAAATGGATTCAGCTAGGCTTGGGATGGCTCGGGTGTGCTATGAGCCTTGACTGAGCCCACATGGTGCGCTGTTTTTTGAAAGTTCCCCTTGAAGGTCCACGTCATTTGTTGGGAACTGTTGGCCTGGGATCTCAGCTCATCCCAATTCTTACAGTCTTAGGGGTTTTGCAGTTTTGCAAAGATCTTCCGAAGTTGGTCTTTGCCCATGAGGTGCATCGGTTGACTTGGCACTCACGCACAGCTGACATGCTGACATTCCGGTTGCAAAAGGTGTTTGATTCTTGCGACCCATTTGTCAGATTTGTGCATTTTTTTTGGGTCTGTGACTTTACACTTTACATCTGCCAGGTTTCGTGATGCGAAGAGTGGTTCCTCTGATCTGCCTTTCAGCGTCGTCCAGGCAGGTTTTGGCGTTTCAACCTTCGGTACCTTCGGTACCTTCGGTGCTTCCCGTGTTTGACGTGTGTTGCTGAAGGTGGTGCACTTTGAGAATGCCATGAAGACGGCTTCACCAAACACGGTGCACCGACCCTGGGATGGACATCCCGGGACATCAGATATTCTCAGATCGCAAATGCCACAAGGTCACAACGTCACCTGAAGTCGTTCGGTCTTCCCGCAGGTATTTCTGAACATTTTTGACTTGGCCTCTGCTTTGTCCATTCCCAACTCCATGCTTTGCAACACGATGTTGGATACTCGGTGAGTCAAAACGTCCAATGTGCCGGGTTCATGGGACAGTCCCAGGTTCAACACATTGGGTGCATTCCATGCAGCAATCGAGGCGCAGAGAGCTGATGATGTTCGATGATTTTGATGCATGTGACACATAGTGGCACATTATTTCCCAGCCCAATAGATCAAGGGACATTTTAGGGGACATTGCAGGTCTATGGACAGGAATGGGCATTTTACCGAACGCCCAACCCAACATCCTGTGGTGTTTGTGCTGCGCCCAGCTTCGCTTTGAACCAGCCATGGCGACGCGGGCGAGACTTGTGGTGTAAGGCAGAAGCCTGAGACCTCGGCACCATCCAGTCCATGTATACAGGCGGGGAGAATCTCTCGGTTCCGAGGCAAAAACCGCAGATCTTGCAGTAGTGAACTCTTGAGGCAATCTATCAACCTTGGAGATACCCATCTCAAGGAGCCACTTCTTGCTCTTGTGATCTCCTGTTCTTATCCATTTGCAGTAAGTGAAGCTGATTCAATGGAAGTGAAGTTAACTTACTACTTTTTGTGCAAGAATGGAGCACAAGGAGTGGGAAGTGCGCTACCTCATTCGTGGCAAACTGGCTGCGAATTGGCCTGGAGGCAAATCTCGAATCCATGTCGATCTTGTGACTCTTTCACAAGCCGGAAGTTTGGCAGAGGTACCTATGATCTTCTGCGCCTGTTCCTCAAGACAGTCGATTGAGTCGGAACAGCCCTCGGATGACGCCTCGCTGCCCCAAGGACACAATTGCATCCACTTTTGCTCAGAGTTGGCTTTGGCACTGGGGGTCAGCCCAGTCCCAGTAAGCCTGGCCTGTCTTGCGCATTTTGTTCAGAGCCTGTCCAGCTGTTGAACACAATTGAGGCTTGGGTACGCAATCTTCACGAGACAGGTGCCTGTTGTAGATTCCTGCCCAACTGCGAACCAAGAAAATGCAAAGAAGAGTAGACATGCACTGTGGACCCTTCTCATGAAGCATTGAGAGACATCCCTTTTTGGTTTGGTTTCCTTCTAGTTCAGAGTTCAGAGGCTGTGTTTAGCCGTTTAGCCTTGCAAGCAACCTTTGCCTCCAATTGACAATGCAGTGCGGGCTGCGCCCTTGCTCAGGAGCAGGTGTTTTCCAGATTCCCTGGCCGCTGTCTGCTCTCCATTCCACAGTTTTTGGTGATCGAAAAGCCATTGGCTGTGACCTTGATGCATTTAGTGATCCACATGATCCAGAGCTGTTTTGCACATGTGGACTTTTGTCCCACCTTGCATCGGAGTTGTGTCTCAGGTGAAGGTGACAGCGTGGATGAACAACAAGGCTTACAGCAGCTGCAAGATTCGCAAACTTGAGCTGATCAGCTAATCAATGTCTTGCAATACAGACAGGTGTTTCAACACTTTTGCAAACCAATGTGCGACAGCCTGACACTTCAACCAAGACCACCAGCAAGATCACCAGAAAAATCACCAGTAAGATCACCAGTAAGATGTTGATGGTGATGACGACGACGATAATCATCATCATCATCGTCGTCGTCGTCAAAATAATAATAATCACCATCATCATCATCACCATCATCATCATCATCATCACCATCATCATCATCATCATCGTCGTCGTCATCATCATCATCGTCGTCATAATACTAATAATCACCATCATCATCATCATCACCACCATCATCATCATCATCATCACCATCATCATCATCGTCGTCGTCATCATCATCATCGTCGTCGTCATAATAATAATAACAATATTAATAATAATAGTAGTAATAATAATAATCACCATCATCATCATCACCATAATCATCGTCGTCGTCATCATCATAATCACCATCATTATCATCATCATCATCATCACCATCATCATCATCACCATCATCATCATCACCATCACCATCACCATCATCATCATCATCACCATCACCATCACCATCATCATCATCATCACCATCATCATCATCACCATCCATCATCATCATCATCATCGCCGTCACCATCACCATCACCATCACCATGATCATCATCATCATCATCATCATCATCATCATAATCAGCAGCATCACCATCATCATCATCATGATCATCATCATATTCATATATGATAATCGTAATAACATATAACACCATTTACATCCATCACTTGTATCATCGTGATAACCCTGATGACAGTGATAACAATAATAACACTAGTAATAGTCGTCAAGATCATGATGATATCAATCATGATCATGCCACAAGACCCGCTAGCGGCTAGCCGCCTTTGCCAGATTTGACTTCACTCAGAGGTGGAACAGTGGTTGCCCCGGTTGATCGTTGATCTGTTGGCAATCATGCCTGCACAGCAGCTGAGGAGGTAACGTTCACATCAGCAACCAGTGCAGCACCCGCGCTGCCTCATCATACTGACCTGGTGGTGCATTGGAGGGCACAAGGTGTCCGAACTGTGGCTTGATCGACTGAGGATGGACGTCAACCAAGCTCAACTTGAAACGCCGACTGTAGCTCAAGACAATCCCAAACTGAAGCCCCAGGGCCCCATTCCAACTTTCTTAAACATACTTAAACACGACGTACAGATAGACTGCCTGCAACCAGTCTGTGGAGCTTCAACGTCTGATCAGGTGGCGCCACTTCTGCTAGCTGCTAGGGCCCTTGTCAGGATAGAGAGTGGAGCATGCCGAGCATGGTGAGCAAGAGCACGTGGGTTGATACAGGAGTTCGACCATAGCCCTCGCCACAAGATTTCTGTTTTTGCTTTTGGTTGAATTCAAGCCAACTCTTGCTCACTTTGTTCATTTAACCTTCAATCCCACTGGATCTTTCTCTATGTCGCACATGTTAATGATCCTAGAAGCTGATCCTACAGCGTAGAAATTTGTCGTTGGGAAATGTGTGAAGAGCACAAACCAAGTCGCTCTACTGAGCAGAGGCTTGCAAGACACTTCTGTTACACAAGCCTATTGTTATGTTCTTGATTTGCCTATCGGTCTCTTGATGATTCTTTTCATGAACATGTATAAAGTATGACCTCTCTGTTTTTGGGCTGCCCAGTGCTGACCCATGCCCAATGAAATCGGACGACTTCAGTGTGTGTCTTTTTCAACACATTTTCATCATGCGACACAGCTTCACGGCTAAAGGCCTTGACCTTTCGCTGGATCAAGTGACCCGGCATCACTTTGTCCGAAAATCTCAATGACTTGACTGGCAGATGAGGCAGATGCGGCATGCTTTAAGTTCATTGGCATGCTGAAGATTTCTTTTCCTAGAGCTTGTTGGCTCAAAGCTCGAACATCAGACATGAAGTTGAAGCTGAGATTGGTGAGATTGTGATCTCAAGAGTCTCAAGTCTCAAGAGTGCAGAAATGGCTGAAGTTCAGAGGTGCCAGAAGTGTTGGAGTTGTGTACACAAGCCTCTCTTTTTTCGAATACTACTCATTATTCATTTACATTATCTATTTACGTTCATTTACTTGAACTAATGCACATTGTGGAATCATGAAAAGCCAAAGAATCAGCCTACCTGTAGGTAGATTGACAGGCATGTTCCGATCGCTTGGTGCTGTATGTGTTGCTTGACTTCATGTGGTCACCACGGTCCCCAGTTAGAGGAAAGGCGCGAAAGTTTTGGACTGCAGATACCAAAATTGCTTTTCTGGCGGTTTTATCTCGCATTGTGATCCTCACCTTTTCAGTCCTTCTTGATCGCGCCATTCCTGACCACAATCCTGATGCATCGGTGGCAAGACCCCCTGACGCCTTGGCATTGCCACCTCAGCTATTGGCATTTACTCGTTGGGATGCTGCACACTTTCTCCAACTTGCGCATTTTGGATACCAAGAGGAAAAGGATTTTGCCTTTTTTCCTTTTTTGCCTTTGGCTATAAATGGATTAGCACGTGTCCTGCATGTGCAACTGTCTTGGGGCTTTTCCCTGTTGCTCTCCGGACTTTTAATTACAAACGGATGCTTTGTGCTGTCAGCATGGCTACTGTTTCGCCTTGGCCTTGCTGTGTTGAAAGATCAAATCTTGGCATTCAATGCGGCTCGTGTGTTTTGCCTATCTCCAGCGAACATCTTCTTCAGCACGATCTACACGGAGAGTCCATTTGCAGCGTGTACCTTTGGAGCTCTGTTGCTTCTTCACATGGACCGTTTCTACTTTAGCGCAGTGCTTTTTGCCATTGGGTCAGGTCTACGCTCCAATGGACTGGTTAACATTGGCTTTCTCGCTTGTCATGTACTCGTTTCCACTTTGAAGCAGATTCGACAAGCAAATTCTGCTTCTTTCAAACCTTGGAACCGTGCAGCATTGAGATTGATGGTGGGAGTCATCGTAGTGTTTTCTCCGTTTATTGCTTTTCAGACATTTGCAGTTTGGAAGGCGTGCGATCGTGACGGACAGCAAACTGTTTGTGACAAGGGTCAGGAGCAATGCGCAGTGAGTGCCGAACCTCCAAGCTGGTGTCAGTATAGCATCCCCAGTGCTTACAGTCATATTCAAGCCAAGTACTGGCAAGGTGGATTTTTGCGATACTGGCAATTGAAGCAGATCCCAAACTTTCTTTTGGCCTTTCCGGCACTGAGTTTGACGGCAGCTGGTGTTTTTTACCTTTTCATGGACTTCGTGAAGGAGCTACAAAGAGAGGCCGATAAAAAGGGCTCAAAGCAGTCCACATATTTGACTTGCGTACTGGTTTTGCATGTCGCTTTGGTTCGATGCCCTCTATTTCCTCACGCGGTGCATTGGGGCTTCTTGGCAGTGTATGTATTTTTCTTTGCCAATGTCCAAATCTCGACCCGACTTTTGGCCTCTGCCTGTCCAGTCTTCCATTGGTTTTTGGCATCTTTGGTCTTTGACCGCAGTCAATACTTTCGTCAAAAGCTTTTGCAGCTATACATTGGGCTTTACAACTTGCTTGGCGTCAGCATGCACGTGAACTTTTTACCATGGACGTAGGCCTCCTGGGGAAAATAGACAGCGATGAATTGTCACTGGGTCACCATGACAATAAACGATGCAAGGCAGACATGAGACACATGCTGTATCTACGGATCCTGCAGTCTCATGAAAGTTGCAGGAACAGAGGATGTTGTTTGCAATTCAAAACTGCATGTCATGTGTTTTTGGAAACTTGAAGCATGGTTCTTGCACACACCACAGACAGAGCGTCTTGAGCTATCCGTAAACCACTTTGGATGCACGCCTTGCAACTTGGCTCATACAAAGGATGGGCCTTGGGGCCTTGAAGCCTTGGCCACGAGCCACAAAGGTATACTGTACGGTGAGGGTCCTCAACCCACAACACTTCAATAGCGCAGCGGCACAAAAGCTGGCAAGAGCACGGCGAAAGGGTCTGAGAAAAGCACATATGCGTAATGTGTCTCAGGTTTCTACGATGAAAACCAAGACCGAATTTCAAGAAATTTAGATTGGGTGATGCAAAAGCGATGGGAAAGCGCAGCTAAAAGACATTTTGCAGGAACCAGGAGTGATTCTGTTAAAGAGACACGTAGGTTACGTAGGCTCAGTGCCTGCACTTGCAATGGTGGAGATGCCTGCAGACTGTCCATGGCTTAGTACACATTCTGCAAGTGGACAAGAGCCGTGCAACCCCTCGTTCTTCATCAGGGTGTGCTCCGCTGCCAGCCCCAGAAGCTGTTTCTCCCGCAGAGGACATTTGAGACATTCTTCAAAGGAAGTTTCGAGGTCTCAATTCTGCGCTACGAACGATAAGGAGTTGGAAAGACATACTGTAGATGTCAAAAGAAAGAAATGTCAGGAGAAAGGGCTGTGAAGAGAAAGATGAGAAAGGGATGGGAAGGGAAGGAAACGTTAGGAGAAAGAGATGTCTGATGTCAAGAGAAAAAATGCCAAGAGGTGGATGCCAAGAGATAGTGTCGGGAGAAAGTGATGTCAGGAGAAAGATATCAGGAGAAAGAAGTGTCAGGAAAACAAGATGTCATAAGAAAGAGATGTCAAGAGATGGGCATGTCAAGAGAAATGGTTCGCTTTTAAGATCGTCAAATTGGTGAAGGAAGTCTCCCAGAACTGCTTCGTTTTTGCATCTTCAACTGTGATGCTTCGAAACGGGGTGGGGTCATCTTCAGATCATGGCTTGGATCATGGCCGGGTCACCGTGCGGTGGAATTGAGGCTTCATTGGTTTTGAGTTGTTTTCTTGCGCAATTAACGCAATTAGCGTTTTGGTGTTTGGGAACTCTGTGGTTGCAAATTGCATTGGAGCGTATTTGCGAATGTTGCTTCTTGCTGCAGCTGTACACGTAGTTTTTTGTCTTTCGCAACCCTGTGCAGATCGTAATGGAATGGCTGCGTGAATGTTGGTGGTTGCTGCGGCCATGCGCGTAATTCTATGTAAAGGGTTTTGCACCACTGCTTTGCACATCGCAGTAGAGTGTCTGTGTCAACGTAGTAGCTGGTTGCTGCGTGGTGGACGACGGGTGCGTTGTGATTGTGGTTCGTTTTTCGCATCTCAGAGGACAAAACTCTGTGTTACGAAGATTGAAGACTTTAAGAGAAAGGATGGTCAAGGGAAGCGATGATGAGAAGACAGAGGCGTGAAATACAGAAAAGGAATGAAAAGGAGAGAGAAGAGCAAAGAAGAGCAGGGTAGAGAGAAGATTCATGCAGAGAAGTGTATATAATGATAAGAAGAGACGGATACAGAAGAGAAGAAGGTATAAGAGTTAAAAGAATGGACAGGAAGAGTAGAGTAGAAGAAAGATACATCAAAAACACACGTAAGGATAAGGAATGGAGTAGACTGAGTAGTTCGCAGCTGTGCAGGGGAAAAAGAGAGAGAAGAATAGTCAAGAGCAAACAGGGGTCCAGTTGAGAGCAAACAGGAAGCAAGAAAAAAAATGAAAAAAGAAAGTGTTCGAGTTCTTTCTTTCGCCAGGTCCGTACTCCTGCAGCTCGCACCGTCGCACCCCGGCTCGCCAGGGTATAGTTTAGAATTGATCTTTAAATCTCAAGCTATACACATTATATAAATCTTTTGGGTTCTACAAACCTTTGTCAAGCGCGCACCGTTTGTCACCATGAGGTCCATTGAGTTGTGCAGATCAAATCCATCTTTCAGAGGGAAGATACACATTGCTTTGGAGGAGTTTAACCAATTGGAGCCCCTCCTCAACGAGCCCCTGAAGGCTGAATATCTGCACCGGCTCTTGCATTGTGCACAGTGCTTGACAACCTGTTTGCTCAGGCCGGCTCATCCTATTTCCTCATTAACCAGCGATGGTGCTGCGCCTAGAATCATTTCAGCGCTTCCTGGTCAATTTGTACACAGAAACGACATTGAGGTATGTGGAATGGCTCCAATGGGTAGGAGAAGTGACATGATGATCATATTCCGCTTATGTGATCTAATTTGGATTTGTCCGTCTATGTTGCTGATTGTGATACCAGTAACTCGTTCCAGTTCCAGGAGCGCCGAGTGTACAAAGCCCGCAGATGCGGCCTGCTGATCCACCACTAGACCTGGACGATTTAGGACTTGGGTGGCTCGGGTGGCTTCCAACAAAACTTTTTTTTTGAATGGCAGCAGATGGCCTTGTGCCGGTGGTGCAGTGGAGCCTTGTGGAAGGAGAGAGTGGATGGACCCTTGTGGATACACCGCCAACTGCTAGACGTACCAGACAGTGGTGACCTTAGCACGTGGCCAACATGTGCTGTGGCCAGTTGGATTGGCACCTGCACCAAGCGCCACCGCTCAGGCGAACCGGCTCTTGGACCAAAGATCGCCCAGGCCAAATTGACAACAGCCCACTCTTGGAGGACTGTCGCCGCCCGATAATCCCCGCTGACCATGACATAATTTCTGAGGCCAAACCGGGTGCCTAGCGCGATTTATTCCATGTTTCTTTCTTCCCCTTTTTCTTCCTTTCTCTCATCTGCAACTGCTCACTTCTGCATCCTGGTTCCATGTTCTGCGCATTTTTTGTAGAAAGGGGGGGGCAAAAATGGCAGATATAGATATATGATATATTGATGTATAGATATATGATATATTGATGTTTTTTTCATGTTTTCTTGATGGTTTTTGGCTTTCATGGCCTTGATGGCTTTGCAGGAAAATTCATCGACCGCCATCAAGAAAACCTTGGACCAGCTCAATGACTACCGGATTATCTCGGAGGACGGACAGTGGCGGTATGGTCACAGGGCTGTATTACGTTCTACACTACACGGCTCTAACACTCTGACTGCTGTGTGTTGCATTCTACCTATGGTATGCAACATGTATATACATGTATATATATATATATATATCATAAATTATCATCGCATTACCTTCCAGATTCCACTGCCTTGCGCAACTCTTAGTTGCTGCGCACACTCGGATCGAGTGCATAAAGTACATGCAGTACATATAGTTTCTTACTCCCAGTATGGCATGTATGTCAGATTTGATTGGTAGCGTGTCATCACATACAAGAAATCACATCAAAAAGAAACCTGGAAATCACATTTGTATTGCATTGACATCAAATTGTCCTTGCGCTACGCTGAATTTCATGCTATGTGTAGTACCAAGAGTATGTTGTGGAGGTGAGTGTGCGGTGCCATTTTGGCTGAAGTGTCCCAGGTGGTCAGAGTCTATCCTGATCACTTGGAGACAACAGCTTTTTCTGCACAGTTGGAGCAGACGTGAACCTAGCAATATCCATGGATGCATGGCATGGTAAACAGAAGAATTAGTATATGTCAATGTGATTCCAAGATTTCCAAGGACCGCGCGCAGTCCGACAATACCATACTGTACAGTGCCTTAATAAAATACAGAAAGGACTGTTGTGAGCGGTGAATTGGAAGCTTTTGGGATAGACATTAAATGAAGAAACTCACACTCACCACAGTTCGTTCTGAATGTAGGCTATCCTATAGCAAGTCTCTTCACAAAGCATGTGTCTGGCACATCAACGCTTTGGTCTGTCTCACTTCCACCAAGATTAATCCTGATTAATCATGATTAACCCAAAGAACATGATATTCCTTAAAGAAAGTGTGGCCTAACTTTGTGCATTCCCTTTGAAAGATTGCCATTTATCTCAATTTTCTGCCGCTCACAACAGTCCCCTCCCATAAAATAATACCATACCGTACTGTGCCACACCACTCCATACTATGCCATCATAGCATCGGATCTACTTTTCTTTGGCCAGGAAAGTTCATTTGTCCACAACTCATTAGTATGATAATTGGAGCACCAAGTGAACCATTCAAAAACCCTGGTTGATTGGTTAATTCGTTGGGACTTTTACTAACTAATTTATTGAGGATTATGATTACCCATAGTAGCGAAACCTACCAACCAACTAGTACAATCAGATGGGACAGAGGTATTTCAATGGCTCAAGTGGCTTTGCAGTCAAGGACCTTTCTGTTATTGTCGTTAGTCTTTGATTCCCAGCAGATCCCTTGGTTTCCCGTTTCCATTTTGGAAGCAAAAGCGCTGCGTTGCCAGGGTGCTTGGAATCTGCTCTTTGGATGGTATGGCTCACTGCTTAATCCAGCTCTAAAGGACAGCAAATCATCATGAGCTACACATCTTTTTTTTTGAAGGCAGCGACCAGGACTGCAGTCATTTTAGGTATCCAACTAACTCAAGATTCAAGTCTTCGTTGCGATAAGGTGGGGGACCTCCCATCAAGCGCAGAGCCATCACACTGCCTGCTGGACCCTCAGTGGAGATGCCATGGCTTGCCTGTTTGCCAATATTTAGGCTCAAATTTGCAACTTTTGTTTTGTTTAGGCATTTTGTTTTGCTTGCACATGTGCGACCAGGGTGGCAGTGTCCAAGTAGAGCTCTTCGGGCTGACGCTCAGAGTTTCTCGCCTTAATCATATGTTCCCCAAGTGTGCCAGGACCTGGCTTGCAGCTGCGCATGGAAATACTGAACTTAGTTATTCATTTCCTCATGATCACGTCTGACATCTTACGAACCCAGTGCTCTGCCGAAACGGCTTGAAATTCCATACAGAGAACCTCAGTTTGCTACGAAGCTCCCCAAAAATGGCTAAGCTGATTTTGTGGCTTAAAAAAAAATCGGGGCTAAAGAATCGTGAAGAAATTACGTGGCTAGGAAAGGCTGTCGAAATCTTACTGCGAGGCCTTAAGATCCAGCGAGATGACAATGCCGCCCTATGAGGCTGGGGTGCTAGAGCTGCTAGAGCTGCTAGAGGTGCTAGGGAGAGTCATGGGGCAGCTGGGCAGGAATTCTATAACATCCTGTGGCCGTTGCATGGTGGAGTTGCCTGTTGGAACTCGCATGATTTGAGATGTGTCTACAGAGAGGCAGAATAAAGCTTTTTGCCAGCTTTCAGTGTTTTTTTTTCAAAATGTAGATATTGCCAGTCATTCACTAATTTGATGGTTCAGTCCACTGACAAACGCGCATGAATTTGTTTTTGAAAACCTGTCTTGAAGAGTAGTTACACTTGAAGTATGAGGAAATTGCTTTCAATGACACTTTGGGCACAAGTCACAAAGCATAGCTGTGCAGGTGGTTGAATCCAAGTCTACCACGATTGGCGAGCTGAAGGCTCACATTGGAGCAGTCACACTTTGTAGCGCTTTGGACAGTATTGTTCAGTGAATTGAACGTAGGTCTTGACTTCACACTTCTGATTTGTTTCAGCAGGCGCTGTGACTTATCCATGAATCTGCCAAAGTCGCAGGCAAATCTGTGCTCAGAGATGAACGTGGATGCCAGCAAAGCCACGCTCTCAAAAGTAGGCAAGTAGAAGCGCGGAGTTTAGAGTCGCCCCAGTGCGAGATCCGAAAGAAGCGCTAGTTTTACTTAGAACTTTCAGACTCAATGCTAAGGTGCGCATCTGGGACTACTTCGAACTTAAACCGTTTGCGCTTTTGGAGGGCCATCTGGACCGGAATGGTTAAACACTTGAACCGTTTAAACCCCATGTTTTACTCTGTTTTTATGATGTTTCTTATTGTTTCTTCAGTTGTCAGAGCAGGAGACTCCTGTGACCAGTCCTTTCTGAGTTGATGTTTTTTGTTTGCGCAGGATGCAACCTTGGAATCTCAACGAATTATGGATCAGAATTACATTCTGTTGGAAGAGCCGCTGGCGGATGGATCCTGGCCAATGAATGCAATGAATGATTCGAATGCGCGCACCTTAGACGTGTGATTAAAAATGGACAACTTCCGACTGCATCAAGTCCCAATTTGTGTTTTGAAGTTGCAACGCACACTTGAAAGGAGACATTTCATTGATCTGACGATCATCTCATCATCTCTCATCATCTCTCATCATCTCTCATCATCTCTCATCATCTCTCATCATCTCTCATCATCTCTCATCATCTCTCATCTCATTCCTTGTATCTTGGAACCTTGTGCCCTTTGTTCGTTTTAGAAAACTTGTGGTGCTGAGGATCACCAGAGTCAACCAGAGCCAGCCCACCTCTCAGAGGGGCAGCAGGCAGCAGATGTGCTTTCGCATAAGCTTATGCGCAGGTCGGTTTGTCAAAAAAGAGGATGATCACCACCAGAAAACCTTAATGAGGGACACTGGTTGTGGTGCCCTCGACCTTTTTTTGCACCCTGAGCATATCGGCAATCCATTCGCCGTTGGAAACCAAGCGTTGCGTCACAAGATGTACTAAGGCAGCCACGTCAAGTGGCTACCCATCGTATCCGACGACATCTTCGGACATTACATCAGTCCCTTGGATCCAGCTGGAAGGGCCATAAACCGTGCAAACCTCTGCAACGCACTGTGGTGAGGTTGGGGAGCCCATCCAAAGAGGCGTGGTTGGTCTACAAAATCTTGGCAATACCTGCTTCATGCCAGCTACTCAATACCGGCTTATCTTATATTGCACTGACACAGCTTTTTGCTGCTTTGGACCCAGGAACAGCTCCCTGCAGTGCCTGTCCAATGTTCCGCAGCTACGGGAATACTTCTTGGACGGGGCGTACAAGGTTGGCGATTTTCATGCACATGCGATCAAAAAACTTGAGACCTGCAGGGACTTGTACATGTGGATTGCGCTGTTCCGTGCCCAACAGGAGACCCTGAACCGCACTGCCCACAAGACGGAAGGCAAGCTCGCGGAATCCTTTGCCGACCTGCCGGGCTCTGACGTGAAACTCATTTCCCTTGGTCCACAAATCCTGTCATGCACAGAAAAGTGTTCTTGCAATGAGGCTTGATATGATGTGGAAACCAGACACCAGAAAGGCCGGTCTAATGCGGATGAACCTGTTGCCCAGATCTATGAACATCGCGCTTGAATTTGCATATCAGGTGGCACCACGGACTTTCAAGTGGCAGGCTTGTCCATCCATTGCAGATCATTGCAAGATATTGCAAGTAGAAGGTTGGATTAGATGCTCGAACCGAAGAATAGACGGACTAACAAGAAGCGGTTTCTTCCCTAAGGATATTCTACAAGTGTCTGTGTGTGTGCAAGTTTCTGAGTGCAGTCCCTCCGAAACACCTTCAATTCTTGTGTGTCCGGAATAGGTTGGCCAATTTGCCGAACAGTTCAGTGGCTATGGGCAACAGGAGCCCAACCTGGGCAGTTGCCGTGCTTCACTGTGTTCATTTTTCATTCATTTCTGATGGAGTCCTGATGTTCCAGGACTCTATGGAGCTCATTGAATACGTCTTGGACGGTCTGAAAGAGGAGCAGCTGTGGAGCAGTTCCCAGGGTTCCCAACTGTTCTTCAAAGAGTCGAGGACTGCAATGCGGTTCAGGGGCAGAAACCCTACATCGAGTTGAAAGAGGTGCACTTCAGTAGGTTGTTGTGCACCTACAGCACCTACTGCAGCTACTGAGACATGCAGGGTGAATCATGACGCAAAGCTGCAAGGCAGATGGCCGACCAGACGAGGAGGTAGCAGCCGAAGCGTTTGGGAACCAAATAACCTGCAATGTTGAAGAGAAGATCTCCAGAAACACCTTTTTTGCAAGGGTCAGTTCTGCTGTATTCATGGCAAGGCTTGAAAGTTGCCATGTCGGATCACTAGAACAAGTATCCTGCAAAGGGAAAGGTTGTTTTGAGACCTGCAAAGGTCTGCAAATTGAAAGGTTCTTCGGTTGTTTTTGCACTTTTCAACTTTGTTCAGACGGGCTGGGTTCCCACAGGTGCACGCTTTGGGCAATGTCTGGGACGTTCTGAAGCAAACTGGCATCCAGAGGGGTTTTGTTTTTTTCAGGTGTAGGTTCAAACTCGAGTCGCGGAAGATTGCGAAGGTCCTTAATATGTTTTTTTGGAGGAGGAAATTCAAAGTGCTGGAAGACCACCTAGGTCACCCTTAACTTTTGTACCAGGTCTCTCATCATTTCTTGACTTCTTGACGTTGTGCAGAGAGTTGTGGATATGAGCTTCCACCAAACCCACCACTGGGTTTTCTTAAGCACTTTCATGCACCCTTGTCATCCCTTGCCAAGGTTGGGCGCGTACCATGCGCGAAGCAAGTCAAGAGTGGATGACTTGTTCGTAGGTGGGCGTTGCAACATATCATTGACTATCAATGACATGGGAAATTCCATGAAAATAGCAAAGAAAGGGATACAGATGGCATCTTGCGACCTTCTGAAAGGCCTCTTCAAATCAGTGGTGCGATGTCCTGACCCTGAGCAGTGTTCTTAGTTCTTTTTAGTTCTGATCTGCAGTCCATCAACGTTGCGAGAGATCATAGAGATCCTGAGAACACGTCGCTTCGAGGTGTGGCAGAAGCTCGGTGACCTTTGATCCATTCTTGTCCGCCAAGTTGTCGCTATCCAGCTCAGCCAGGGGGTCCAAATTCCCAATTCAACGCTGTTGGTTTTCTTGGTGCTAAATTATTTGCCCTGAAGATATACTGAGGCAGAGCAGCGGCAAATGGCTGTCAATTTGGTGGTTGCCATCGCCCTAAATAGCTTTCGTAAAAATCACGAAGCACTGCAGTGGAATATGTTCTCTCGGAATTAATGCAAGCACTCCTTGAAGAGGTGTTCCAGTCTTTGATGTCCAAGACAGAATCAACAAAGGTCCGTGATAGCGATTCTTCGGGCTATCAACAGGCTCAGCGTGTTGTCTACTGATCTCCAGCTGCAGTTTCAAAATTTCAATTGCAAAATGCAGAACACCCAGCGGCAGAGAGGTCACAGTCAAGGTGCACAAAGAAGCATCAGTACTGTGCCTAGAATTCTTGATTCTTGTTTTGGCCACAGCGGACTTGAGAGACTTGATGATACAACTTTCCTCGCTGAGATCAAAGAACTTATCAAAGCCGTTGCCGAAGAAGTCGGAGAAGGCTGTGGATTTGTGGTTGGTTCACCGCGGCAAGAGCCAACTGGCCGTGCAAGAACAGCGTCACACCTTTTTTTTAGATCGTTTTTTGGCCGAAGATTTTAAATATAGGTTTTCTTTTCTTGATCAAAGTGGCACCCCAAATATCGTATGAGTAATACCACCTTTGCAATCTGCAGATTGTTTCTGTTTGTTTTTCGAAGTCTGCACCCGTATCCACGAGCGGGCAGCCATCATGAATCTTGAATTGAGGAACTTGAACTGTAGGAAACCACGTGGAACTTTGCCCTCGAAAATTCAGAGTTTTTCTGTTTTTTTTTGCTTTCATTCAAAGTTTCACGGCTTGAAGGGTTTGAACATGGCACTGCTTGATCTATAGTGTGTGGAGGCTTGAAAGCGTCTAATTGCATCTTGGTAGAGATCTTGCAAAACAAGGCCAGGGCAGTCATATGCAAGCGACAACTCAAATGAGAAAGGTGCAACATCAATTTGCTGCAGCTCCATTCAGCGAGTCAAAAGATGGTTTCACAGTCTCTACACCAAGGTGTACAAGTACCTTGAAGATCAGGAGTCTGTGGAGACGATTCAGTCGCAGGAGATCCTGAATTCTATTTGGGACCACTTATATTTCATACATTTCATACATTTCATACATTTCATACATTTCATACACTTCATGTATTTCACATATTTCATATATGTCAATATATTTCATATATATATATATTATACAATATATTTTTGGTGCCTGGGTCAGGACAAGCTACTTCTCAGTGAAATGCCGGATGCCAGACCTTTCTGCAAGAGTGGAGAGCAACGCTGTACCCTCAGTCTTGTGGCTTCCACTCCCCTTGCGCTTTCACATTGGGTCGGCCCTGAAAATTCATGCACGCTGCAGGTTGGGGCTTGCCAAGTGTCCCGCCCCTAGAAATACCAAGAAAAAACTACTCTACCACCAAAAAATGCAAATTTGGAATCCGTGTCTTTGGAGGCACACAACAGTCCTGATGAAGAGATGGGTACAGGTTCAAGACTCAGAAACATGGACACATGTGACCAGGTATTTTGAATCTGATTCAAAACTGCAAGAAGCCAAAAGTGTCGATTTCTCCGACGTTTAATGGTGGAAAAACTGGCGCTGCACAAGTAACATCAGAAGCCCACATTGGACAGAAGCAGACTGCCGGTGGAAAACATATCCTCCAAATGTTTACGTCCCACCATGTCCCACCCGACATGATGGGTCATTTCAGTGGAATGGAATCTAGGTTTCTGCACACTCAATGACTCAAGTCGGATGGGTTTGCAAATTTCTGCGTAAGATCATTCCAAGATACATCGATATACACTGTACCTCCTGCCAAGATGATCAACCGTCAAGTTCCTCCTCGTTTGGCGCGCGGAGCTCAGAAGTGTACCCGGCATGTGAAAACATCTCTTTGCAATGCACCTCTCTTCCAAGGTGGTCTTGTACCAGCGAAGGGCCTGGCACCTCAGATGACCGTTTGCAAGAATCAAGTGCGCCATCGTGCGCCATCCATTCCATCCATTCCGAATTCCGTTGATGATCTTTTTGATCTCGCTCTTCCTGATTTCTCCAGGCTGTAATGAGCTCCTATTCATCATTCCAGTACACTCGGGATGTCGGTCTTTGGCCCCAGCAGCACTTGGGCTCCAGGAAAGCTTTGGTGCCACGAATTTGTGCCGCGAATGTGTCAAGGTGTCCCACTGCTGATGACCATCCCCAAAGATGCGCGGCGCTAAGAGTCCAGATGCTGCATTCCTGCCTTCGGTGCACATGAAGCCTTGAACATTTTTTGGACAGAGGCCACGGTGCGGATGCTGTACAAGAAGGCCAGGGAAGATTTAAAGATAGGATAAGATAGGCTGATGATAGGCTGATTGTTATTTTGGGTGCGTATCTTTTTACAGCTCTGCAGCTTTGGTTGACAGCAACACGTCAAAGACTCACATCACTTCTAAGCCAAGTGGCCAAAAGGCCGTCTCTGAAAGGTGGAGCGGGATCTGCAGAGACTATTTGATGCAGAAGATGCTGACTCTTAGACCGCAATCTGCTTCTCTGGAATCTGCTAGAACTTTTCTGGAAAATATATGAAAATATTTGAAGATTTGCCATTGATATCCACTCATTGATTCATGACCTCGCTAAGGAATGGAAGATCTTCAAGGTCTCCGACAGCAAATACCATTGCAGCTCAGACGAACAACTCTTGGACCCTGAGAGCGATCAGCTACTTCATCCGCAGGGGAAGGACGCTCGACCTTCCACGACTTCACCAATTTTTATGGTGTGGAGGTTTCCGAAAATGGGGGTACCCCCCAAATCATCGATTTTAATTGGATTTTCCATGATAAACCACCCAGCTATTGGGGTACCCATGTGATGACAGTCTTCACAGTCTTGACAGCCTGATAGTCGTCGCAGCCGTCAGGAGTCAAGACTACATTTTGCGATTGAATGGCAGGCAAGCCAGGCCGGGTTGGGGAATTTGGGTCGGTTTGACTGTTGGAAGTTGAATCACACTTATATATATATATATAGATCATAGATTTGATGAGAGCAGACATGAGACCACGAAGCAGGAGGATGAGTTGCCGGACAAGTTGTTTCAGGAGTTCTGCGCAGGGAAGGGGAGATAGGAATAGATACTGTACAATACAAATCATGGCTTTTTGCTTTTTCGCGGCAGTGACTTTTCTGCAACGAAAGGAGCCCTTCAGCAGAAGCAGCAGCAAGGTTGATGGTCACCTGGCGGAAAGAGTCGTATTTTGGATTGAGAGTATAAGCACTTGCAACAAAGTTGGGGGTTAAAGGAATCCAAAACATAGCCTTTGTGATCCTTTGTTTTTTTTTTTGTGTGTGTAAATCTAGAGTTGCGGAAGGAGTTGAAATACTTTGCTTGCTGACTTGGAAGACAGGTGACGTGGAACTGGTGAGGCTCCTCCAAATGTTTGTGCAGGCGTGCTGACTTTGAGATTTTGAAAGATCGTTTACATGAAGATGGAAGAAATTTCTTTGTCCTTAAATGCCTCAAATTGAATTCTGTTTGACCCTCAGGAGGAGAGGTTGAGCTCTGAAGATGCCTGGTATTGCAATCGCTGCAAAGAGTATCAAAACTCAGAGCCGATCAGAACGATCTTGGAGCCCTGCTAGGATGGAGATGGGACATGGATGGACAGCCTTGATATCACTGTCACGATGATTTCCATCGTGCGGCATCGTGCCACCATGTGCCACCAGACTCTGAGGCACAAAGAGGCCTTCAAGAAGCTGGAGCGGCTTGGTGATGTCATGTGACCGTCATGTCGTGCAACTTCTTGTGGTATTTTCAAAGCAATGAAATTAACATGCAGCACATCTGTGTGTTTTTCTTCGGTCAAACTGCTTCTAGGTTCCACCATTGCCCTCCTGTGCTGGTGCTTCAACTGAAGCGGTTTCAGTACACCCGGTGGTCCTGGGCTCAGTGTCAAACACATCATCTTCATCTACTCTTCCAGGTTTCATCCACTCCATCCGTTAAGCTCGTTAAGCTCTCTTTTCAGGTCTCGAGAACGACTCAACAACCCTGTCGCATTTCCGTTGGAGAACCTGGATCTCAGCCCTTACCTGACGGTGCAGCGCTTAGCAAAAGCTGGCGAAATGGCGCTGATCATGGCCACTATGTTTTGCGAATTCTCAGTCCACCAGAAATTGTCAGAAATGGTCTTTGTTTTCCTCATGCGTGGCCCTGCTGCTGCCATGAGTGACGTGATCATGGGTGCTGTGCTGCAGCAGCCGTAGAATGAGCATTAAGATTACTTGATTACTTCAGCTTTTCAGAGGTGCTGGCTGCTGGTTGCAATATGCCGACTCTTGCTGTATACTGCTTTGATTTCAACACAAAGCTTTCTGCTATTCGGTTTCTTTTCATTCTTCGTGGCTTCCCGATGCTCTGACCATGCTTTGTCCATGGTTTTTGCCAGGAGTGACACCCTTCTTGCACACCAGCGCTTGTGCATGGTTTGTTCCAGCGTTGCAGCCTGACACACACGTGCTTTCATTTGAGTCGAAGTTTGACACTGATAGGCATCTGCAGCGAAAAGATCCACGGTGAATCCCGCGCCAGTCCAAGACATGCAGAATGCACCACCATTGATCGATATTGATCGTTTGCAGTGTTCAGAACGAAGTTCACCTGAATTCTTGAAGCTTTCTCCATGTGCAAAACTCTGTGCAGCTGAGGTGTATGATCTAGTTGCTGTTTCCAAGCACATTGGCTCCCTTGGTGGTGGCCAAATCCTAAGCCCGCAACGTGCTTGCCACGTGCTTGACACTTTGTACACTTGATACTTTTGAACCAGAATAGACTTGTTTTGTTTGGCAAAGGACACTACGTTGCTTTCTCCCGGTCGTCCATCGACGGAGCGTCCCCCAACGAGTTTGATTTGCAAGTGCTTAGATGAGTTCAACTGGGTTGGACAAGTCACCTGGATCAACTATAAACTATAAACTATAAACTATAAACATATACATACTGTAAAGCATACACATCTACATGTACATATAAATATATAATATATAAATTCATTATTATATAATTATATATGTATACAGTCTCTAAATACATACACATACAATATATATATATATACACATACACATACACATACACACAGACACACACACACAGACACACAGACACACAGACACACAGACACACAGACACACAGACACACAGACACACAGACACACAGACACACAGACACACAGACACACAGACACACAGACACA
>Ga0126342_10001223_pt1 | contig 34912 bp, 42 predicted proteins | sample Cyp1metagenome_FD_92528 | JGI IMG/M metagenome (GOLD analysis project Ga0126342, IMG submission 92528) | Coral microbial communities from Lord Howe Island, Old Settlement Bay, Australia - Cyphastrea 1 metagenome | ecosystem: Host-associated > Invertebrates > Cnidaria > Coral ...
CCCACCCCACTGGAACATGAAAGAGAGAGGATTATCTTGCTCTGAGGATCGTTTTTTGCATTTCGTGGAAGCGCAATTTCGTGGTTCCCAGCATCAATGTGCGCGGATGACCGCTCTTTGTGCGCGGATGACGCGGTTTCTCTGTGCGCGGATGACTCGGTTGCAATGTGCGCAGATGACTCGCTTTCAATGTGCGCAGATGACGCGTTGACCGAGATAGGGGGTGAAACAGCCCATATAGCCTGTCCATCGCCCAACTCACATTCATGTTTCCAGGCTAGCTTTAACACCAAATTCGTTAGCAATTTTTTGAACATGACATTTTTTTTTCGGTTTGGTTGGTGTGTAATTCCAGCAGTGTGTAAATCGTATCATCAAGACATATTATATTCTTTCAATCCACGCGAAACCTGTGGCTACATGGCAAACACTTTCGACAAATCTAGGGTAACAATCCCAAAAAAAAATGCGTCATTTTTTTTGGCAATTACCAGGTTTGCAGCGATTAAATGTGTTTCACTTCGTTTACCCAGGCAACAACTGCATTTGTTCATCAGGTTGAGCGTTCTCCAGCGTTTGGGTGTCTATTGGGTTGAATTCAGTCGGATCCTGTGCCCCAGAATGTTTTGTCAACATGTTGAACCAGGAGTTGTGCCATGACGTCGGGTTTCGCCAACATCAAAAGTATCGATCATCAATGTGAGCAAGTGCGGCGTGACAACGGTGAAGAACCGGTTCGGCCACCAAACTGAGTCCAGCACCCTTGTTTAGTTTCATACGCCCAATGCCGTTGGACAGGGGGCTTAGCTTTAGCCAGCTGACCACGCCCCCACACATATATCACATATGTCCCGAAATGTTCGCAAAATCCGATGGTGGTTATTTTTTAAAATTCTTCGGCCCTAGTGTGTTCGCAGTCCTCGCATCCAAATAGTCGACATCGTTTTATACGGGGACATACTTACGTAAAAATCGAAATGCATAATATCACGGCGGGTAATGGCGGGTATGATGGTTTCATTGCGATCGGAAATCAAGATCGCATGGCACACTGATCTTTACAACGAACCTAACAATATGACTCTGACTTTTGAAGACTGGAGGTTTCTGTAGCCCTTTTTGGCGTTCACGACTTGTGTTGTCCAAGACAACCCCCCTGGGCGAGGGCCCGTGGGATTGTGGAGTCAGCTGTGGCCAATTTTTCTCTGTCCTCACAGCAATAGCTGTTTGGTCGTGGATCAACAATGAAACTGGTAGAAAACCTTTGTGCCTTGCCGTCTTGTGCTTGGTTTCTTGCGTGCTGGTTTGCTGGTTTGCTGGTTTGCTGGTTGGCTGCATCTTTTGAGTCACCATGTGCCAGCAGGAAGGTGTGACATGCAATGCCCAAAGCGTTCGCTTGATTTTTCGTCTACTCATTTCAAGCAGCAGGCACGCCTTCTCGAAAGACGTCATGGATGTCATTGCATGGTGGCTGCACCGGTTGGGATTTGCTGGCTAGGATCCTTCTGACTTGTGCGGGGCGTGTTGACACCTGGGCAAGCTAGCTTCCAATGAAATGGGAGCTTCGTAGGAGCATCTGACATGGGATTCAGGGGGCCCAGATCTTGTTCGAATCTCGTTTGGACCTGGCCCCTATGAAGGGTTGCACGAAAGGCATTGGTCTTGACAGCGTTGCAGCGGTGTTCCGATGCTTTGTAAAGGAAACTGCAATTTTGTGATGGGATCGCTGCCGTTGATGTGTGATGGGGATTCTGGTGCATGTGTGATGCCGCAGTGAAAATTTTGTTGGCAAACCCTGAGCACCTAACAGCGGGGTGCCAATACAGCTACAAATTTGATGTTGCAGATTTCCGGGATCGAAGTTTTCACTTTTCCCAAAAAGGAATGAACATGTTGCACCCTGAGCACTTAATAGCAGTGCGCCAACACAACTTCAAGTCTGAAATCAAAAATTTTGAAGATTCGACTGCTCCATTGCGAAAACGGTAGCGACATTGCTCCATTGCCATGGCCAGCCGGGTTATATAAACAGAACTGGACGAAACCATCCGTGAGGTGCATCCTGACACCCAAATCAGGCTACAATCGCGTCAAAGTAGTTAAAGGCATTTGGCATGTGAATATTTTGGAAAGGCCAGTGTCCGCATGAAAAACGGCGGGTGCAAATCGAAGATGGTAACTCATTTTTGGAACTTTGCATGGTGACAGCACACCTAAACATTGATGATTAGACGACATACCTACGCTTACACCACCATGGTCCTCATTGTTCGCAAACACTTTGGGCACTGAATTTCCGTGGTCACAAATTGCTGGTTCTTTTCTCTGCGCCGTGCGTGTGTGTTCCGCGCATGTCCACCAAATGCCTAGCCGACACTGCGGCAGGAACACTGGTGACACTCCTGGACCTGGCGCTTATTCAGGCGAAATCCCGCCTGGGAAAATGTCGCCAAATGAGGAGGATACTGGGCCCGACGTGGGCGCTTCAACATTGTAGCCCAGTGGCACTGCAAATGTAGACATGATAAACGTTTGACAGGCGCGAACGGTTTGTGTTTGCACAAACGGATGGATGGAGGATGAGTTGAGGAAACTTAATTTTGGGTTCGGTGCCATTGGTGTCTACAACCTATGAGGTGGCACGTTCATTTGGGCATTGCCAAATTTGCAGCGGGCTACTATCCAGATATGGATGTAGGTCAAAATTCGGCACTAGCCAAGTTGGTGTTGATATAGGGTCCATGTGACTTTTCAAACACATGGTTGTGAATCCCGGACATTCCCGGACACGTTGGGACTTTCCATTGCCAAGGTGGCCTTCCCATGCTGCCAGGCATGTTGACCCAATTCGGCTATTGAGAACGGCAATCCGCACTGAGGTAGGCTGAGTCACTCAGAGTTTCACGCGCCTCCCCCCGGGCGCCTGGTGGGATGACATTGGCAAACCATGTGATGATCAAAACGTTGCAAAATATTGAAAACAATAGCAATCATAATTTAGGGAAGGCAACATTCAAAACCAGGTTTGGCATCTGGACATTTTGAACCACACAACTAAATTCAGCAAAACAAATTTTAAGGCAGGCACAATTTCCAACGATCTTGTGGATCTTTCTCCGGGCCCCCGTGGTCGAGCATTCTATGGGCACCGCCTCTTTTGGGGGTGCAGGATGTTCCACAGCGGGTGGCTAGGCAGCCATGCCCCACCAGCAACTGAACAGTCGTGGCAGGTGTGAACTACAAGAGTTGCACCTGGTAAGGCAATAATTTTAAATGTATATTTTTGACATTGTATTTTTATATATTTTCAAGTAGCTTGTTACTAAGTTGTCAGTCTGATGCCTGATCCTTTGATTTCACAAGCGGTATTGATTTCTGGCGCCGTGCCGTCCCTGGCCGGCACCATATTAGACTAATGCGCGTAGCTTCTGCCATTGAGGAAAACTCGGATGGTCATTGCAGGGGGTGAGTCACTATAGGTTATAAACTTGGTGCGATTGGGGATCGGGAAAATACGAACCTGGGTTCTTGGCCTATGTTCGTTATTTATGTTTTAGAACATTATATTCTGCACCTTGATGTGGTGCTCTGGATGCATGGGCAGGAGGATTCGTGGGTGGGTAGATGCGTGGGAACCCTTCGAAATGCATCATGTCTTGTGTTGTAGGCCCGCGATCGATTCGCAGATTTGGATGTCATGGTGAGTCAACGATGGTCGCTGAAGTGAACATCAACATTTGATCCAACTTTGCCGCCGTTTCGCCCAAGTTGCGCGGCTGACTTTCGGCCGCGCTTCGCAAGCCCTGTGCGAAGTGGGAGAGGACGGAGCCGCCGGGGAAAAAACCCAAAATTGGTACCCGGGAGCTGACGACGTTGCGCTTGAGGGATGCCGCCCTGTCCATTGATGCTGCAGGTGGATCTCTGGCCTCCTTTCAGCTGGGCCAAAGACCCAATCCGCTCTGCTGGGATTCCGCCGTCCATGACAACTTGGATCCAACGGTGACGGCGCCTAGGCCCTTGGGGCATTTTTTATGCTTGGATCGATGGGGGCCGCCATCTGAAGAGGAAGAACGCGCCTTGGAACCCAGAACTTCCGGGGTGGGGGCGCTTCAGTCCTGACTTGCTTGGGTTGCTTCCTTCTGAGGTAGAAAAAGCGGATGGAACTCCGAAATTCTTTTGTAGTGGAAGGATTCTTTCAACCACGTGCAAGCGAAGACAACAGTGTTGGATAATCCAGATGTGGACACCATACCATCCGCTTGAACTTGTATGATCTTTCAGATCGACTAATTTGCCAAGTTTCTCGCTCCTTCGCTCCAGGACAGTTCCAAAGTGGCCGGCCCACCAAATCATTTATTTTTTTTTTCCCAAGCTACCCCTCTTCAAATGAATGGGGTTTTCCAATTTTTCATTCTTCTGTTTCCACCTTTTTCTGTCCAACATGTTCCAAATTTTTACCACCAGAAACTCCATACCGTCCATACCCCTCCCCGCCCAGGCCAAGGGATGCCATACCACGGCGAGGCCACCAGCCGCCACTGGCATTGGAGCAGCAGCGCCACCAGCGCTGCGCGGCTTAGGGCGCAGCTCCCCATGGCGGGGCTGGAAGTGGAACGGAGCGTGGAACTGCTCACGTGCTCGGCGATGCTTGGCCTTTGGAACTCCCATTTCGTGGATGATCCTCCAAGTTGGGATTGGGTTGATGGGGTACATGGTGAAACACAGAAGTGAGGGTGACATCAGCTCAATTTTTTTGGGAAGTCATGGGGGTACAAATGATAATTAGATAATATAACAATACAGAGTAGAAATCGGGCAATTCTATTGGGTATGTAGAGCGGGGATATCATTGGGATAAACATAGGCAACACCTGCAGGTATATATAAGCAAATAGACTGGTTGGGCTATCGGGCTATCATGACCTGCGGCAAAACCTGCAGAAAATGGTCGGTTTAAGCATTAAATGTGCGATTTTTGGGTTTATCTGGACACGTTTGATGGATTCTTGATGGATTCTTGCTATGAGAATCAGCGGGTTGTGAGCGACTTGCTAGGTGGCGAAGGTTGGCGGAAACAATAGACATCCACTGGTAGTGAGAATGGATCTAACTTGGATGACGTGGGGAACACGGGGACCGATCTTGGCGCCATTGAAACTATCAGGTATGGAGGGTTGACGTTTTAACTTCCACTCCAAGTTGAAAGTTGGACAAAAGAGGTTAGCTGGACAAGTTGATTGCATGCCGTCCACTTGCCTGATGATGTTCTTTTTCAATTTGGGTGTCTAATCATTTACCCTTGAACTCCGATTTCCTAATCCCAACATGTTCTTTTCCTTTCCCCTTGTCCTGTGGGGCCATGATGTTGGACAAGACTAAACCTTCCTCAAAGTGTTCAAGTGCCACATCGTTGGGTTCAACACAGGAGAGCCAGTTGGTCCTTCGAAACCAGGGCGGCACTTGCGAGAATCCGAGATGAGGTGAAGAACATCAATAAACTCGGCAGAAACTGCGTCATGTTCACAGCAGAGTTTTTCTCTTCCCTGCCCGGTATATCCAGACATTTAAGGGGTTGTAGAGTGCAAAACTATATGGCCAGAAGTGGGGCAAATAGACTTAGCAGTCAAATTCTAACTAGCAAGGATGGGTCGTAAACGGGCGATGCCCGTTGGGCAGGCTCAAATGAAGGGATTCAACTATGTTTTGAGCCTTTTGAAATTTTGTTTCTCTGAATTCTCATGCCGGGTGCATATCTTACGCGCATTGGTGAGGAATTCTCAACATGGTTCAACATCCCAGCATTGCACCTCCGTTTCTGACAGCGGAAACGCGAGTGGACTGCAACGGAAAGCGTGGATTCACTCAGGTGGACATGTTGTACAGGGAGCACATCGACCCCCAATCTTTGCAAAGTTACAGTAGGGGAAGTACAGAACCCCTAGTGGGGGGTAACAACCCAGGATGAACAAGAAGCCAGTTACTGCAATCCAGTTTACCCATAGGAGGTTCCCAAATAGTGAGGACCCCAACGCTCCAAGTGTGAATGACGCGCCTTCGTTCCCTCAAGCACTGCGGTAGGCTTCCCGCGGCTGTTCCGACGTCTTGTGGGATGCGCAGCGGGAGTTTCCCGTGGCCGTGACCGCAAACGGGGCGCAGGATGCGCGCTGCATGACTGGAGGAAACGACGATGTCTTTAGCTACGAGGTGAATCAGAGTGATCCACATGGCTGGGTCGTTTGGTGGAATTGGCTGTTGGCAAACGTTTTGAAGGTTATTTTGTGGGGGGGCTTGAGAGGGCGGAGCCCAAACTAAAACAATTCCGAAGCGGTTCAGATTTATAATCCATACCGCCCCACTTTTTTGGGCCCTTCAAAGTGAATGATATATTATTTAATTTCAGAACAGATCAAATAAATACTAAACTGGGGATTTTTATCGGCCTATTCAGTACTGGGAGAGAAGGAACCACCGTGAAAACACTGCAGTACCCCGAGGTCACTGCCTTTACTCCGAGTCAAGGCTTGCTCCTGGGCTACCTGTGGCCCCGGTGCCACTATCCTTGGGTGTCCCTGTGGTGCAGCAGCACGGATGGAGAACCCCGTGCGCGTGGCTTGGAGTTTGGCACCACGGGATTACATCAACCTTTTCCCATTCTCACGCGACATCCTCGCATCTTTGGGCTGCCGACCTTTGAACACCTGGAGCCTAGATTTGATAGGCTAAAATCGATTCAAAGGTCCTTGAATTCCTTTGAAGCCGTGTTGGTTGTTGGTTGGCAGATGATCTAGGATAATTAAGGGCTTATGGCATTTAGGGAAGAAATCTGACTCGAAGCAAGTCAGAAGGGAAGTAAACGACGTACACAAATCTTGCGCTATCTTGAGATCGGCTTGTCACGCTGTGTTTGAGTCCAGGCTGCACCAGGATGAACGACCTCAGAGGTCTGTTCAGGGTTCTTGGGCTGGGGTTACAGCTGCAGCCAAGGATGCCATGGAGACTTTCCAGAAGTCCTTTTGCTGTTTCTTGTTGGAAATCCCCACGGACTTCTGCGGTGTGCAAGCCATCACTGTGGCTACCGCAGGAACGGCAACGACCCTGCGGCTCTCAGAGAAAGGCTCCGAGCGGACGTTCGAGGTGCAACAAGCAGTGATGAAACATGTGCCAGTCCACATGATTTTTGAATGTTGCACGTTATTTCGGGATGACCTAGAGTCCCCCCTCTAAATAATTATATGGACGGCATAGGAATGCCATGAAAACTATAGACTCTATAGACTATAGATTTTAATCATTTGAACCTGCTACCGAATTTTTCAGCCATACGATTAACGATGCTGTGTTCAACGACTTTCTCCAGATGCCGTTTGCTCTGTAAATCGAAGCCCTTGAAGGTCACAGTGTCTGGTGAGCTCATCTGATGCCTGTGCTGAGAATATTGTTTTGGACGTAGGACATCGAAGAAAGCGAGGAATGCTGCGGCCGTTTCGTTGGTTGATGAGAAGATCCAATGGCCATTGCATGTGCTGGCAGAACGAGAGATAGGCCTTGGATATCTGTCTACATGTGGACATACAGATATAGGATTAGATTGGATTTGGTCGAATTGGATTGGTAGGATAGATAGATGGAGGGATAGATCCATCGTTCGATATGTACATTCGCAGCTAATCATGTGCATTGCCCACCGCACACCCAGATATGTGCTGATTTAGTGGTTTGAAACCTAAACGACATTCGGTCATTGGTTGGGACCAATGGTTTTTGCCGCTGTAGACCGAGGGATGCCACCGATGCAGCCGTGATGGCTCTGTGGCTCAGTCATTGCCCGTTGGGGAGGGCCCATTGCCTTGGATGCCTTGCCCAAGGCCCGAGCGAAGGAGGAAACGGGTGATTTCACTCCTCACAGTTTCGAGATCGTTTCGGAGCTTAATGGATAGTGCAGTGTTTGTTTCAAAAACTTCGTTGAAACCGGGCAACATCTGAAAACTGTGAAAACCGTGGGCAAAGACTTTGAAATTCCGCACCGATTGAGGCTGATGGACATGAGCTCAGGCCGATTGGTGTGGCAGATTTTAAACAAAAATGGGGATAAACAATGATAAACATCTAACATGAGGGTTTTCTATGATTTTCTTGGCTGGTTTGAAATATGTTGAAAGTTTCATCAGGTTTGAGATGATTGGATCCAAGCTGACTAGATTCTTCAAGGGGGTTGAAACCGAAAAACAAGAGGAACTTACCAATCAAGTCAGCAGTTCTGCAGCAGGCTTGATGGATTAAAGTGCCTTTGAATCTCGCAACAAAACGTTCAGGGGACTGCCAATGCAGCGGAAACTGGGAGGTCTGGCCCCCTCACAACTTGACCAGGACTAGTCCGTTGGGGCGGGTTTGGTGGAATTCCTGGCAGGGGAGGAAGAGTTCCTACCCTACATTTCCAGAAAATGGCACCTCCCAAATGTCCAAAAACTTTTTTTTGGGGGTCCGGGGTTGGCAAATTCGAATTTGAGACGAGGTCATTTTGTCATATGTCTTCTAGTTTCATGGTGTTTCATGCTGTCAGAGCTTTGCATGCGTACTTTCCACTCATGCTGGGCAACAGGTCAAAAGCAGCGACCTTCAAATTGGGGGGAAGTGAGGTTGTTTGTTGTTTTGTTGCTCACCTGCATACCATGCATCTGGTTTGACCATGCACACCTTCGTACCCATATTACAAAATCTTTGTGAAACATCTCCAGTGAATTAAGTACTGGAACCTAAACATGCGATTTTGTTCCCGGAGGAAAACCATCCAAAGGAATTTTAGGGTGGGTATTTGCTGGTTTAATCGCCATTCTGAATCCAAACTGGTTTGTTAAAACATTTTTTTTTGCTAAATCATGTTGAATCCAGATTTTTTTGCTGGTCAAATCACAGTTGACCTATGAACACTCCCGTGGCCCACGGGCTCAGAGGGAGGAAGCTCCGGGGGGCCTGCCGTGGGGCGACCGAGGAGGTGCTGTTCTTTTGGGTATGGGCCATGGTCAGTATATTTTTATAATTAATTAGTAAACTGGTTGGTATGCTTACCCTGGGTATGGTCCATGGTTAGCAAAGTTTCTTTTGGATACTTTTGGGACTTAACAAAAAAGCATCAGAAATAATAGGGAGAGGTTAGTAGAGTTAGTGAACTGGTGATCGTAAGTGGGTTGCCTATGTGACCCACATCTACTGCTTGGCAGGTGGCAAGATGGCGCCCTCACAAGTGGAGAAGGACTTGAAGCCGGGGTGCTCAGTGGCTGGGGTTATGCTCCCAACAAACTCCGCTCGGCAAACCCCGAACTCTGAGTGTAACCGGGGAGTTAAAACCAATCAACATATGAGGTAGCTCACCATTTTAGCGGGTTGAGCTTGTTTGCAGTATGTTTTGCTTACATCCCCGTTCATTGTGGGTGATTAAATTGTCATGGTTTTGGTGATTAAATCCCAAAGTTGGGTTCGTCATTTTTCACAATTCCAAGCTTGGTGAATTTCTCAATTTTTCATATTTGAGCCACTATTTAAGTTTTTTTTCTCCTGGTAAAACTGATGTTTGAAGCATCTCCTGGTTCATCTCCCATGAGAATCTCTGCCAGGTCGGCCCTGATGTCCAAGGAGACCGAACGATGGCTGGATGCCGTGGCGAAGGCGGTGAAGGAAGGCGCCGGCAGGGGCGCCCTCCGCGTGATTGGCTTTGCGAAGCAAAATTTCTGATGTCCCGTGGATCTCGCTGAAAATCGACATTCCTTTAAAAATCCTTGGGTTTGCGATAACGAGAAAGAACAACCACTGATTGTTTCGCAGCCTTGCAGTTTGCCATGCCAGCATCCATTCTCAAGGTGAAACTATCCCCTCTGACGATGAAGAATTACAAAGCCATCCACATGTCTGCGCATATTTAGTCTTAGCAAATAAAGGGTAAGTAAGCATGTGGTGGCACATTAAGTGAATGGGATAACTCCAGCTCGACAACTTACTTGCCCAAGTGTCTTATATGTCCCCAGTTGCTGTAGAGGACTTAACTATCAACTGCCCAAACTGTCCAAGTTTTGGCAGTCCTTTTTTTGGTTGCCTAACCAACGGAAAATGAACAGTTGGGAGTCAAAAAATGTGTAACTTGGAATGTCTCCTCCAGGTTCAATTCCAAGCAATCCCCAAAAAGATAGAACAGTTATTGCCAGTATAAAATCCTGGAGGAGATATTCCAAGTAATCAAACACTATTTCACTATAAAATCCCACTGAAATAGTGATACGTCCGGTGTCATCAGTCATGGCTGGCTGCAAAATCCCCCCATTTGAACCGATTTTCCCCCAGCGAAACATCCATATATAACCATGACTCGTTCGGGGATTTCCCGACGAGTCATGTTTGATTGTCCTATGATATTCCCATTCCCATTCAAAGTCCCCTTAAACCCCTTATGCAACTCCATTTTTCCCATCCCTTCCTGATGGTTAAATCATGGTTAAACCATGGTTAAACCAATGGTTCAACCAATGGTTCGACCGTTCCGCCGGTCAAGTCGTTTCCAACTGGTCCGCATTTTGCAGGCTGGGATGGCTTTCAAATTCAGCAGGCCGTCGCAGAGGTGGTGACGGAAGATCCCGTGGGCACGGCACGCTTCATGGAGACGACCCACCGGCCGACGCAGGAGGGGATGGTATTTGAGATGTGCGAGATGTAAATGTGGAAGTGCGAAAAATAGAAATACATATAAATACATGAAATAAATACAGACATAATCTACAATAAATAAATGAATATATTAATAAATACGTCAATGAATAAGTAAATAGATAAATAGATTGAATAGATAAACAATAAATAGATAAATAAATAAACAAAATACGCACACACACACATATATATATGCATATACACATATACAGTATAATATGGCGATGGATATATATATATATATATATATTATTTGTAATTATATGCACACACATATATATATATACACACTGTATATATAAAAGGTGCAATACGTATATGCACACACACACACTCACACATATTTACATGTAAAATTTGACAAATTATATACTGTACACATACATGGGCATACTTGCAGGCCCACTTGCAGAGTGATTGTTGGTTGGTTCCACTCATGTGCGGATTTTTTCAGATGAAGTGGCTGTCTCAAGGGTTCTGCCGGAAATTTGATTGGAAGACATTGGAAGCGCTTACAGTAAACTTTGTTGGTAATGTAATCCCACCAAATTGATAGAATCAGGTATAGCGACATGTTGGGGATGGCAGCCATGAAATTGGGTTTTCACATGAGGCTGATTGTTTGGTTGAGCTGAAGGCAGTTTATTTGGCCGAATTCTGCTTGAAAACCAACCCTCAGCGAAACCTGGGGCGACTTCCTATATTTGCACATGACGTAGGGGTTTCAGTCCCGAAATTTGGGAATTTCACCGCATAACTGACGCACTGGGCTGTTGGCTCAGTCGTGCAGGCCATGGCGGTGATTGGGATGGACGATGAAGCCGAGGAACAGTTTTGTTGTGGGATATGGTTGGAGTATACTGAGTATACGATGTCCAAAAAGAGTCTGCACAGCCGAAGTCAACCAACCAGCCAATCTTTTTGATGTGCCCCTGGCGCCACCCTCGAAACTGAAAAGCGCTGTTGGACAGTAGTGTCGTGTTGACGGTGTTGACTGGTATGTGACCCACCAGGAGTGGGAACATGCTGCCCAGCACTCAGTCCACCCCATGCCGGACACACCCAAAATCGCGATTTAATGGGAAAGGCGAAATGGATTTAGATTCACTTGCAAGCAGGCCTCCTTTTCTTGGTGGATTGCAGTAATTCAAAGATGCATTGCCATAGCCATACCCTGCATCACCCCACATTCGGTACTTCTCGAGTATTTCAAGGTTCACTACCACGACAAGATGATAACCGGTGCATTCAGTGCGATGTGGAGTATCTACCCGTGGCTTGGAGAGTTTCTTCAGGTGCTCGGGGACGACCATGCCGAAACTGAAGGATCTGAGTAAGAGCCAAGTGGGGGATTCAAAGATTCTTTTCCGTGAGGATTTCCAGATATTTCTGGTATCATTTTTCTTTTTGAGGTTTTACATGCTGAGTTGGACAGGTTCATCAGTTGGTGTGCATATTGCATGGTCTTATATTCACATGTCTGTTCCTTTTTTCCCACAGGTAGAACGTTGGTTCTACCCCCGGGGTTCGCCCAACCCAGGCGGATCCCACAGGAAGATCCTTGGGCGGACAACGTGCCCAAAGTGGACTGTGAAATCGTTTGCCCCGGTCGCGTGGCAACGAACTGGATGTGCTTGGCTGCTTGGGTGGATAGCCAACATGGGAGGGATACGACATGATACAACCATCAAAACTGGATGGTTCAAAGTTCAAACCATAAGAATGGGGATATAATGTGAGAATATGTGAGATAATCATCTAAAAAGGAGGATCTAAGATGATATAGCCACCTAAAACGCAGCTTTTTGTTGTCCATCCTACCCGGGATTGTTGGGATGATTCATACTCATTCCACCAACTGTTGGGTGGCTCTGTAGTGATTTTTGGGGACATCATCTCTGCGGCAACTCTTCTATGCTTGGGAAACCTTGGACGGGTAGGGTACGCTACTACCAGGTAGAAGATAAGATATTCCAATTAAATAGAAGAAAGAAGATGCAAATTTGGGGGTGCGGCCGGAGCCATTTCAAATAGAAGATCTTGCAATTACAAAACGAAGAAAATGGGAGAAACCCTCAACAGTGGGAACTTCTATGTGAACATTCTTTGTGCCACTGCCTTTTTTTGCGTGTTTTTTTGGCAGGGAAATGTGCCAAAATGAATACGAAGTAGCTCCCAAGTTCGACCCGGCAAAATGTTGGATTCCTATCACTTTGCATATTCTCTTGCTACAAATGGTGGCGATGGAGAGGGAGAGGGAGAGAGAGAGAGAGAGATAATATATGTAATTATATGTATATATATATATATCTCTCTCTCTCTCTCTCTCGGTGTGTGTACACATATATGTAGATGATTGTAGATGCATATATCCTAGCCAGCTAATTTTCCTGTGCAGGGCATCTAACATTGCCAATGTTGTGCAGGCCGATCTGCTGCCATCTTCTCAGGTCAGGGGATTGTGATGACCTCCACTGGGTTGGCCTTGCGGGGTGAACCTGTGGGCATGTGATGCAGAAATCTCGACGACAGCTGGGGGGAATCCACCCCCAGGTCGAATCTTCCCGATGGAAAGAAAAATCCCGCGGTGCATCAGGGTCTGCGCAATTGCCGTGCTTGAAATGGTGAAACAGCAAAAAAAGGCGCATCCAACCTCGTTGCTGTTCAAGTCCCCGTTGAACATATTGCTTTATTTCCCCTTGCATCTGGTTCTTGTTCAAGAATAGCGAGTCCCCATTCCATCGCACAAACCCACATGAAAATACATGAAAATACCATAAATGGATGGTAAAAATACCATAAATGGATGGTAAAAATACCATAAATGGATGGTAAATCCATGTAAATCCATGTAAATCCATGGGATTCCCGTATTTTCCAGGTGATTTTCCGAGATTTTTGGATGACCAATGTCAGCTCCCGCAGCTTCAGGGGCCCAGGCTCCCGGCCGCCAAAAAGGACCCATGGTCCGGCGCGTGGACGCGGTGAAGACCAGGAAACTCGGTGAATCCACGGGACTGCGGATGGTAGATCTACATCGGTGAAGTCACAGAATCAGAGATTTTTGTAATACCATATAGAATACCACACACACCGATATATATATATATAATATACACGTTTATTTATTTATTTGTTTGTTTGTTTATTTATTCATTTGTTTATTTATTTATTTATTTATTCATTTGTTTATTTATTTATTTATTCATTTATTTATTTATTCATTTATGTATATATAATCATGATCGACTACATAGAATATGCCCGATTTCAACCCTTCGGGTGTGGACAGAAAAAAATACCCAGAATATCCGGGGTAAAAATATTTGGGGTATAATTTTGGAGTGCATAAGCAGTGCCAAGGCAAATGCCAACACCACCCAATTCCATTGGTTTTCATTGCAAACTACAAGTAGTTTTTGTTTCATAGTTCTACGACACCGGTCGTGGGGGGTTCCCTTCGGTGAGCTCGAAAAACTCATTCTTTTTATACAATATAAAAAGAAATTGATCATTTCGGGGGACTTGTTTTTTTTGTTGAAACGTTCCAGTTTAGGAACTTCAGACATCCAGGGTTGCTACTCCCAAAAGGAAATTACGTATATGATATATACCCTTATACATGGAAGAGACCCAATTCCTTGCAGAACTACATACATAGAATATAGGTCTCCAGTGAAAAAAATCATCATTTTTTTGAGGAACACCACCCAATTCCATTGGTTTTCATGGCAAAATAGCTTTTTTCATAGTTCCACGACACCGGTCGTGGGGGGTACCCTACGGTGAGCCTGAAAAACTCATTTTTAAAATCCAATATAAAAAAATATTGATCATTTCGGGGGACCGGTTTTTGGTTGAAACGTTCTAGTTTAGGAACATGTCTACTCCCCAAAGGGAAGTACGTATATGATATATACCCTTATATACACATGAAAGAGACCCAATTCCTTGCAGAACTACATACATAGAATATAGGTCCCCAGTGAAAAAAAATCATCAATTTTTTGAGGAACACCACCCAATTCCATTGGTTTTCATTGCAAAATAGCTTTTCTTCATAGTTCTACGACACCGGTCGTGGGGGGTACCTTCGGTGAGCCTGAAAAACTCATGTTTTTTAATACAATATAAAAAGAAATTTATCATTTCGGGGGACCTGACTTGAATCACAGGCGGCTGCAGCAATCCATGCTTCTGTCAAAAACCTGAGAAAACTATTTTCCCGGATCAAAATGGATAGCTGGAAATATTCTATGTATAGGTTTGTTTTTTCGATTCCGGAAGATGCTTTTATTCTATGTATAGGTTTTTTCTACCGATTCCGGAAGATGCTTTTTGAGGCCGAAATTATCGATTCTGTATTCTATGTATCCCATCTTGATTATATATATATACACATGCATGTGTATACATACACACACACATATATATATATACACATATATATACACACATATACATATATATATATATACATATATACACACATATATAGATACATGTAAAGATACGTGTGATATAACCTTGCGTATTTAATCTTGTCTAAAGTACATGGGATGTGTCTTGAAGCACCGACCCACCCAAATCCAAGAATTGCCCCGAATTGGACACAAAGACAATGAAATGGGTATGCGACATGCCCACCTTCTTAGCGACAGATTCTCCAGTGAGCCACTGCTATCCCAGCCGTTTTAGATCAAGGCCACGGGTGAAATATCATCCATGCAATCCATCTTCAGGATCCAGCTGGGGACCCGAGTGCCGCGATTCAAACCGATCCAAATCAAAACGGCGCGGGAGAAGTTGAGGAAGGGCCGCGGGCTGCTTGAAAAACATCAATGTCATGTTGTACAGGTGCCTGACTCTGGCCTTTTAGTGATTCTGCTGGGAGTGAATCACTTTGAGATTGAGAGCGTCAAGGCCGTTGAAAGAATCATTCAGGGTGTGTGTCCAGATGCAGTTTGCGTTGAGCTCTGCGAGCCCCGGGTGAGATCGGCCGGCTTGCGGGAAGAAGGGCGAAGAATCAGAGGGAGCTCCAAAGCTTCCTTGCGCAAAGACTTGGCAGATGAACTACGGAAACAAAGCTCTGATGGCGTGCGTGCGTCCGAATCAGGTGCTGAAATGAAGATGGCCTTCCTTGAAGCGTATCGGCTTTTGAAGCCGATCCACTTGGTGGATCGTGACATCCTCGACACAGTGCAACGTTTCCGCGCCGCACGAGCTGCAGGTCTGTGGCCGCTGCTCCATCGCCGTTTGCCGCGGCTCGCGGAGGTGCTTTCTCGGAAGCACCTTGGGTGGACAGTCAGAACGGCTGGTCGTGGCCGAGCGGTGCCGGAAAGCTGCATGCTTCGCATGTTTCACCGAGGCCAGATACAGCTTCCCTGGGCCATGCGACGTGAGGTCTTGGAAGCAGCGCAAGAGATGAGGGACATCAACGGTGGTGAGAAGATGGTACCCCTGGAATCGCTCGAGCGCCTGTTTGATCGGCAACGGATCGAGGAACACATGTTGGGGGGACACGTGCCTATGCTGCATGAGCTGCGACATTGGCTGGGCCCTGAGTCGGATCTTGATGTGGTGACTCGAGTGATTGGTTTTGAAAGGGATGCGATCATTGCCCGCAACATCCGAGAAATCGACAACGAATCCGTAGAATATGCGCCTCACGGGTTGAATGGTCCCTTGGTCCTGGCAGCTGTGGGGAAAGCCCACGTCCAGGGAGTGGCCCATCATTTAAAGCTGCCGCTCTCAGAGCTGCATGAAATCATTGCAGACTTTAGTGATGACGGCGAAGCATTCATGAACATATATGATGACATATGAATGAATGACGGCAAAAAAACATGCAAAACTGAGGTGATCGTCTAAATCACAAGCACGGCTATCCTATCCCTTCAGCCCGGGGGAAAATAATCTGATTTCGTAGCCGCCATGAACCACAATTGCCTTTGCTGATGGTTTTGGGCACGGAGTTTGGGCCGATGTCATGTCACGCCGCTTACTCAGTGCAACGACCAACCTCACACCGCAGCAAGGAACGATGAATCTGGAAAGTGGGTGAATCAGTGACTCGGCAACCAGGGTGAGCAGCTGAATGAAATTATAAATTTCCTGCCTTCAAGTGTGTCACGGAAAATTCAAGCTGAACATCTGTTGAGTTCAATATTTTGGATGGTAAATAGGTAATCAGGTAGAACCCATGGTTTCCAGATGTTTTCAGAATTTTCCCTCCAATTCCAGCAGTGAGTCATGGATCCAGGTACCACTTGTTGCAGAAAGTCGGAGCCGGCACCTTTTGCAAGGTGCGACTTGTAAAAGTGATCAAGCTAAGCCTCATGAGATACAGAGGCAAAGATCCCAATATTCTCCATGGATTTTTGGTTTTGCCTTGCATTCTTCATGAATTATCTGTTAGTATCCGTTAGCGTGCAATTTTCCATCGCAAACCGTGAACATACCGCAGGGCATCTGGTTATGTATAAGTTTCATCATTTTGCCCCAATCAACTCCGTGTTTCTCACCATCCAACCGCCATCGCTAGGTGCTGCTGGCCAAGAGCGACACGGGGATCCATGCAGTGAAACGCTTCGGGCGGACGGTGCCTTGCCCCTAAAAGGGATTGATCCCTTCGCCAGAATATCAAACACCCCTAGAAACAATGGTTAGTAGGGGATGTCCACACAAGTGGGACTATTTTTAGGGGTGTTCAACTTTAGAGGGGTGGGGTTCAGATGGGGGACTTAACATGATTTAACCAGCAGAACAGCTTTTTGTTTTTGAAATAACAGGGCTTTAGAAGCCTGAAATGGTGATATATATATATACATAACTATAGACTAGCAAACTTAATTATTCAGAAAATAGTGAATCATCAAACATGGGGGATTATCTAACATGGTGGTTTCGCCAGCAAACATGGAGGCTTAATATGGTTTTAGCCATAGCCCATCCTGATATGATTGATATGGGCCCCCAAAATGAACAGATCCAAGACTAAACACGTGTTTATAGGGGTGACTTCGGTATTTGGGGGACGGGATTATCATAATGTAATGAATACCCACAGCAACCCCTTGTTGTTAGGATTGGATGGAATTTTCTTGTGGGGCCCATAGTTTGTTAGGAGGATGGGATGGGGTTAGAGTTGCCTCATGAATGTGTAGAATTTAGAATTTAGATGGATCTATTGCAGGAATATTTACATGAATGGTCGATTCAGGTCCGTTTGCTTACGTGGATTGGTCTATAAGCGATTATTTTTGAGGGTGAATCTGGGTAAACGTGCCAGCAGCCTGGATGATCTCGATGGTCCGCAGGAGCATCAAAGTTGCAAGGATGAATGTGTTTCTCCTGTTTGTGGCACCTAATGCCAACAGATCCAATATTACAATATAGTGTGTTGAATGGTGCTTTGATTATTGTTGCCATGACTGCTATCATTATCATTATTACTGTCCTTTCCATTTTCGGACATATATGTATTATGTATAGCATCTTTTACATCAAAAAAAACGTCAAAGGTTGGAGGCCTGCAAACTATGGGGAAAACATCATTGAGACCGATCAACGCCTTATTCTTCTTGCTTCACCATGACGTTTCCTACAAACACCGCAGGTGCTGAAGAAGCGCATGGTGGCCAAGTTCGATGCCAGCGGCGCCAGCACCGTGCCCTTTCAGCAGTGCATTGATGAAGAGATCCGGATTCTGGGGAGGCGAGTCGTGAGGGGTGCAATCAAAAAACCATTCTCAAGCACCGGTAGGGGCTGATCAACCATCTATTATTGGGGTAGGGTCGTCCTATTTTTGGGAACATGTAGCACCCACTTGTTTCCATAGATGGTAATTTACTATCACTTGGAGGATTTCGGGGTGCAATTCCCTCTGCCTCCTGGAGGATGTCGCATCCGCATGTGGTGCAACTACAGGAGGTGCTTCCTCTGCGCATGGGGCCCTCCAGGTCAAGCGTGGTTTGCTAGCTTTGTGGGTTAGTTTTTAGTCAGGAATGTGGTGAACTGTATACCCCCAATATTCAATAATATTCAATACAACCCATAAGTGGCCCCAAAATGAACCAATACTCAACCAGGGATGTAGGGGGGCACTAGTGGAAGGGGGTTCTGTAGCATGTTACTGTAGCCATGCCCTCCGGTGATCAAACATGGCTCGGCAATCCGTCGAATTTGCCGGCTTATTTGCACCTGCATCTCAAAAAATCGCACCCTTGAATTCATCAGCAGCTCCAAAACCAGCCAGGTGCTTGACGACCCCCTGGATGAGAACTTGTATTTGATCTTTGAAGGTTTGCCTGGAGGACAGTTGATGAACTGGAATGAGCAGAGCTGCAGCTATTCAGCTGGGCCGGCAGTTGAAAGGTCCCTTGATTCGTGTCAGAATGTCCATTGGGACGGTGCCAGTTCCAATCCAAGGCTGCAGAGAAAATCTGAACCTCCCGAAGCAAACCAGCTGGGCAGTTATATATATATATATATATATGAGAGAGAGAGAGAGATAGATAGATAGATAGATAGATAGATAGATAGATAGATATATTATATGATATATATGTAAAATGGGGAAACGGGTGTTTTCAGGGGGCTTAAAAGCCACCAGGTTGGGGAGTGCTGTCACTGACAGCCGGCCTTTTGCTGACGGCCCTGGCGAAGAGCGCAACATTTTCGTCTTCAGCGAAGTGCTGGCGAAGCACTTCGCGCACCAACTGGCCGATGGCATTGCCTACATTCACTCTCTAGGTGCGCAGTTTGGTGCGAGGTTTGCGGGGGAGTGGGTCGGTTGCCGTTGGGTGGGATGGGCTTGTTCAAGAAAAAGCTACTTTAATGAAGCCTAAATGTACCTTAAAATCAAATGGTCTAGGATGTTTAGGTTGTAATTCGGCGGGCCCCTAAAATAGTGATGAGATGATTGCAAAATAATTTCAAATTCAACTGGCACACATCCATGTCACACCCCAATATAGTGATGATTCCAATTATGTTCATTCATGAACGGCACCTGTTCACAAACTGCTTGGGGGTGCATCCCAGTTGGCAAGTGGATAATGACCATTTTATACCAGGCTTAAGTTAGATGAACAGATATACATACACATGGAATCTTGCCAGTTATAAATTACCTACTCAGCGGGATTTCTTACCCAAGTGGGGCTTGATATGGCTTGATTCCTCCGGGGCGCCGGAGGTGTGATTCACAAAGACCTGAAGCCCGACAACCTGGTGCCTCGACAATCCAAAGTGACCCCGGGGAATCCACACACTGTTGGAGAAGTCATGGTAGTTACATAGTTGTAGATATGTAGGTCCTATAGGTAGTTGGTAGTTACATATCTAATATCTAATATCTATATCTATAGGTAGTTGGTAGTTACATAGTTGCAAAGGTCATGGTAGATCCCAAACTCATTTTTTTAAAGCATGCAATGTAGATCATTGATGAGAATTGTCATGCACCATGCGCAGGCACCACTGAAAAACTGCCGTCCGCACTTGGAGGATCATCCCACGGAACAAAAGTGGTTAGCAATCCTAGTTAGGAATGTTCGTAGGTCCCCATTCAGTGGGGTTATTCTATATCCATATCTATATCCATATCTAATATCTAATATCTACTATATCTATATCCATATCTATGTCTATATCTATATCTAATATTTAATATCTAATATCTAATGTCTAATATCTATATCTATATCTTATATATATATATGTATATGTATATGTATACATATGTATCCCATATATTGAACATATGCTAGGACGATTTAAACACCTGCCACCCGCAGGTCCTGTCCCGGGAAGTGCCTGAAGAATGGCTCTGCCAGTTGGACGTCTCCAGATGGCCCAAGCTGCCAGTGCTGGAGAGGAGCAAAGATCTGCCCAAGGCGGAGCGGGCGCAGGAAGCTGCCGTTGAGTTTTTCTTTGCATCGTTTCTTGGGAATCAATTCTCCATGTGTTATGGAGAAATATGGAGAACTGATCTAGTCCAGAAAAAAATTGATGGACTGACTTTCCATCGCCACGTGAGATTCTTGGAGGGTAAGCACTCGGCTTTTCCGAACATGAAACATCCAGCCATCGCCCGAGATCCGTGCCAGGTGGACTATGGGGAGCTGGTGGCAAACTCCCATTTGCAGATGACCTTCCCATCGGTCATCAAACATGGCTAGCTGGGAAATCGTCTATAGATGGGGGTTTTAATAGGAAGTCATCTGGAGAATCACCCTTTGATATTATATAAATTATATAATATAATAGAAAAGGGTGATTCTCCATTGCCATGTTTGATTGCCGGAGTTTTTTTCCTTATCTTTTCCCCTTTACCAGTGGTGAGAAGGGCGAGACAGCGTAGGGCCGGCAGCAACCAAACCAACACTGTCCGAACATGAACCATTAGAACATTGCGTAACAGACACACACGCACATGCACATTTGATTATTACTTATACGTAACCAGTGTGTGTATACTTATACAAATATAAATATGAATAAATAAATATACACACACACATATATATATATACATACATACAAGCACATACACATACACGTGCACATTTGCATGCGCATGCACATGCGCATACACATACATAACTACGCAAACAAATATGTTGCACATATACACATCTAATCACATACATCTAATATATATATATGCATATAGACTGGTTGGTCGCTTGTCTCAGCGTCCAGCCTGGTTCTGCCGCCTTTTTTTATTTCCAAGGTGAAGATTGCGGATTTCAATTGCGCGGAAGAGTGTCCAGGGCCCAACTTTGAGATTTTCGACGCTCAAGGCTGCGAGCGCGGTGTTTCTTTGGGCAAGATCCATGGTTTTTAGGTGATTTCAAGACCACCCTCGAAAGTGTGGGGGGAAGAGCCGAAGTAGAGCAAACCCCATGGAAAAGTGACTAAGAAAAATCCGTCTGAAATAATGATAAATTAGATATTGATAATTTACATGTCTATTTTCTATTTTTTTGGGGGTTGCTGTAATTCATTCACACCTGAAGGTACCAAGGTCCCAGGAGGTTCGGAATGGGAAGGCACTCAGAACTTTACCCCTCCCGAGTGCTTCAGAAAAGAAGATGATGCTTGGTCTGAAAGTTGTGTGTCATTGGGGTTTCTTGGTCAAAGTTGGGCATGATTTAAGCATGTTCAATCCGAAGGGGTTAAACAAATTGGGAAATTGAGATGCCCCAAGCCATACCCATTCGGGTGCAAAACGGGAACGATTGACAACGGCACACATTTCTCTATGTATATATATATATATATCAGAATTGACGATGGCAATGGCAACCTCCCCATTTTCAAGAAGTACACCAGTAAATCATCTACCTCTTCTTGAAAATTGGATAAAATTGGCCATGCCAGAGGTTCGATCAACTACCATGTATCAGTCGATCATCTACCTTAGAAGTGAGGGATTTTAGATTTCCATCAGGTTCCCATGATGATTTTCAGGCTGTTGGACTCCTGGCACGTTGTGGCCACCCTATAGCTGCTCTAAGGATGGCGTCATCAAGGGCAAACCGCGGGACATGTGCTTTGGCTGGAAGAAGTGGTATCAACTAGCAGCCAACCAGTTCAAAGTAGGTCCTCAACCGTTTGCAGTTTTTTTTTTGATTTTGCGTTTGTGAGACTGTGGAGGGCGGTTTTGAGTCCATTCTGAAAGCAACTGGCCATGGATGAAGGTGGTCGCTGGGCTGCGTCCTCTTCGTGCTGGTATATGGGCGTTGCCCCTTCTGGGCAGAAGACAATCTCCTGTTGCAGCTGCAAATCATGCAATGTACGTGGCTTGGAGCTACAGCTGGGCCCCCCATTCTCATATAGAGCTTAAAAAACATCCACGCAGTCAGGGTGATACTTGAGCTTTTTTGCGCACGCCTAGCCATGAAACTCATGCGCAGCCGTTGAGAGCAGAGCTTTGCTGTTTGATGCCCCTTCTTCAACCAATCTCTCTGAAAGTGAAAGGCAGAGTTTACAAGGCAAGGATTCTACATGGCTGTCGACAGCATGGGACAGACTTATTTCCATTGATTTTCAAGCAACGGCCAGCTGATTCCAAACCGCTGGGCCCAAAATCACCAACTCACCATTGGCAAATTTCTTCACATTTTCTTGGGATAAATCTTTAAGTACAGGTAAATTACATTTATCCATTTTTTGGATTTTTTTGGGTGGTGCTACTGCTACACGTTATATATTTTTCTCACATTCCATTCCATTTTATTAGGGATCGTCCTCTACCCCTTCCAGATCCTTACAGGGCGATATTAAAGCTTGGCCAACTAGGTTGGGTGTGTGTATATATATATAATCATGTTATATAATTAATGATATATAGTTATATATACAGTATATATAGAATCAACATACAGTTGGAGATGTGTTTTTTTTTTTGCAACCTTCAGAACTTGGGGCTCCCGTGAGACCGAGGCTGGAGATGCCAACTGGTGGACCTGTGCTGTCCAAAGAATGGACTGCGCTTCTGCAGTCCTTGCTTAGCAGCTCGGTGATGGGGATTTCACCATGACAAATGGTGGTAAAATGGGGGCTTTTCGAAAATCTGGATATCCTTGAAGTACATGGAGCTTCAATGGGAGAATCATCTGGTGATTTTCTGGGAAACCATGGTTGATTCCCGGAGGGTATAGATGGAATAGGCCAGGGATGACTTATCACAGGGGGTACAGTAGCAACCAGTTGCTGGCAAGTAGAAAGTGGGGTTATAAGTTATAAGTTATAACCAAGCTATACATAAATACACACACGTACATACGTACATACGTACATACGTACATACGTACATACGTACATACGTTCATACGTTCATATACATACATGCATGCATGCATACATGCATGCATACATACATACATGCAGACAGACAGACAGACAGACAGACATACATACATATAACCCCAATTCAGAGACCTACTGGCCAGGGCTACCCAAGGATATTACATTCAAGGTGATTCATCAGGATGATCCTCCCGGTACCCAATGACCCAACAGAAAGTTGACATTTCAGCCAGCCCCAAATTGATGACTTATAGGCACCACAATAATTTTCAAGATTTTTCAAGGCCATACCAATCAAGTCTATAAATTGTTGACTTTTGGAATGTTTGTCACGGTAAGAGGGGCTTAACATGGTTTAACCCATTCCCAAACTATTATACTCGGCTGGGCAACACATCAGCAGTAATTAAATGGTGGAGCTGAATCAGAGAGATCCACGCGACGAAAGAGAAGGATGGGTTTGCCACAATGCAATGGACCAATTCTCCGTGTTTTTCAAGGGCCATGGCAGTAGCTAACTGCTGGCTGCAGTGAATTGGACCATTGCACATCCCTGCAGGAAGGAGGAGTGGTGGAAAATTCCCACCACAGTGACCCCCAGCGTTTTTTCTACGGCAGTTAACACCACATGTCGGAGCTCCGGTAGTCATTCAAGTAACGGGATTCATCATCACTGGTGATGTAGCCAGTTTTATGATTGAAACACCATATGAAGGTTTCCGCAAATGGGGGTACCCCTAAATCATCCATTTATAGATGGATTTTCCCTTATAAACCATATATTTAGGGGTACCCCCATTTATGGAACCCCCCATATTTTGTTGTTGGGTCGGATGGATGGTTCAGGTCGCGCCGAGCCCCCAGATCTCTCCAGGTAGGGACCCATCAGCTCGACCGACAGCCGAAGCGCTGGTGCAGAGTGACTGGCTGAAGTGAGGCCACGGAGTCCGGCGTTGGCTCCAAATATTTACCACATCCCACGAGGAAAATCCGGAGCACGGGGCAATATCTTAGGCACTTGGATTTATCGGCCCTTTTCACTCCAAATTGACGCAATATTATTTTTGAGAGTTCTTTCGACTAAAGACAGAGAGTAATTGCACACACTTGCTCAGAACAACTGGGGAGAATTCCCATTGAACGCGGGACATGTCATAACTTGTTGGCCTCAGGGAGCAAACGTGAGTGGCCTTGTTTTTTTGGTAAAGCATAGTAGTTCTTAATGTCAATCTCTCTAATTCGGATGACCCCCAAGCAAACTGGAGGCAAGGACCTTCCATGAAACTAATTTGGCGATGGAAAATCACTAATGGATCGTTTCCAAATGGTTTTGCAACAAAAACATGGATTTCCCATTGCCATGTTTTATCGCCCCATTTCAAACATCGTATTCCTATATGTCTATATCATTTATCAGTTGGGCTTGGGCCAACTCTTGATCTTCCACGACCTTCACCAGAGGACCCGGCCCAGTGGTAGGGCGGCAGGTTCAGCCTGGGAGAAACCTGCAGTCCAAGGCTCCAAAAGTGCCAGGGCCAGGAAACAGTTTCCCCAACTTTGGATTTTTGAAACATGTTTGGAACTGTTTTTCCCCAATCATGTTCCAAAACCGACCCGAAATTCGATGATTTCAGAAGCTTCCAGCACTTTGGTCAGGTGGTTCCAGCAGAGTCTCCTTCGTTTCACCATAGCATCCGTAGTTCTTAGGTGTAGCTAGGCTTGGCGAAACGATGTGGCGCGCAAACCTGGGCGACATGTCCAAGAAAAGGGGACATCCCAGAAGCATCCTCTCGAACTTGGCTTGTAATTGATCAGTGAGTGATAGTAAAGAACAGAAACATGATCACAACAATAGGAATAACACCACTGCTGATAATGACAACAACACGCATAATATCATTGTAAATGCTCAATCCAGATGGCATGATCCCTATGAGCCCTATGACTGTGACAAAACATCCATATTTGTTGGATATCGGTGGATCTCGTGGTGATGATCTTTGGGTCTCGCCGCAGCTTATCGCTTTGTTCGTGGCCGATCAGCGTCGGCCCGTTGGCCCCGAGCCATGGAGGTGGCTCACTCCGTGGCGGAAGCGCTGAAGCGCTGGGGATGAGCAGGTTGGCTCTGGATGACCGAAGCGGCCGAGGAGACTTGAACTGGGTGAAACAAGATGTTTCAACATGTTTCAAGCTCTTGTAGCTGGGATACTTTGAAGATTTTGCTTGGGGGTTTCCTAAACCCAATCAGTAGCTACCATAGGACCTATTAAACTGTCCGCTACTGATTTCTTGCATCCCCAGCCTGTTTTTGGTTGGACCCCTGGTCACCTGCAAATCCCAGCTTCGCCGAGGAAGGACCTGCCGTGGCTGAAGTAGTAGATCAGGTTGATGCAGTGGATGCACCCGTTGCGACTGTCTCTTGGTGGTAAAACAAGTTTGGCCGAACCATTTTCCCTCGGGTTGTTCGTGTGAAATGCGTGAAATGAGGTGCCTGGGAACTGAAACCCAGACTCAACTTACCCATTGAAGTCAAGGTATACATATCCCATGTTGTTTGGCCCAGGATGGACCCCAAGACGGCGGCCTGGAGGCGGCCGTGACTGTAGTGATGGAGGGACGTGGGACATAGCCTGTTCGAATGGACCAAACAACGAGTTGTGGAGGCTCCAAAGGAAGCTCCAAATCTAACAAACTGTTTGGTATCTCACCATGGTCTGGTCGGTGCCAGATAGTCATAGGCCATCCTTTCCAGAACATGAATTGCAGCGGCGAGAACTAGGACACTCCCATGCAATCCCATGCACATGAATCTAAATAAATACCTGAATAGAACCCTACAGATGCTTAGCAGTATTGATAATCTGATTAAAGGATTTCCTGTCAAAAAAAGTCATTTCAGCCAACCGAAACAAATCCTTCTCGGCTCCTTCCAGGGTGGTGCGGAAGCTCCCGGGCCTCCCGGGTCTCCCGAAGCTCGGCCGCGCGCCCTCACGGCGCCCGACACTGAGCCCAGCGCGGCGGAGCCGACGTTGAGGAAGTCCAAGACGGTGGACGTGGAGGACGGGCCATGTTAGCCATGGGTAAAACATCTAAGAAACTACGTTTTAAGACTTAGACTCCTTGATTTTCGATAGGGGTATTACAAAATGTCTATTCATATGGGAAGGTGTTATTTTTACTTAGCGAATCATCATATCTTTTAGGGTGTTTCCCCAATCAATGGATGACATTTTTTCTCCAAGCTCAGGGGGATGGGCAGAAAGATGGCAAGGCCAAGAAGAAGGTGGGTCACTGGTGTTTGGCCCCAAAAAAAACAAGGTCGAAAAAGCCGGATGAAACAACAAGGATTGAAAAAAGGCATGGGTCACAATCTTGGCCCAAGATGGTACAAGGAAAAAAACATGATCATCAACTTCTCATCGGGGTGGATGACTTGATAGTTGAGTGTCTTTTCTGTATGCTGCTGTCGAGTTCTGGCGCACAAGGGGTACCACAAGATTTGATGAATCATGGAGTCTGATACCTGATTCTAGGTCGCTCTACTGATTAGATCACTAGGTCGCTGGTGAATGTCCCTCATGGGGAACTTTGTTCGCTGTTGGCGAATGTATCACCAGTGCTGCTGGGAGTTGGTTGAATCCCGCTCTGAAAATTGCTCACTTTTTGTCACAAAATTTCCGTCTGTAAATATCCGAGTTTTGTGCTTGTCACCTGGTTGTCCTTGGCCAATTTTACAAAATCGTGGGTTTTCATTGGATTTTCCTTAGTTAACCCCTCTCGCCGCTCAACCAGGTGGTGGTGAAGAAAAAAAAGAAGGTGGTGACCATCCCTGCCGCCGACAGCGCCGTGGATAGCGTCAGCGCCGTCGTAACGGAATTGGCGGAGGTAGAGGTGGAGGGCATCGTGCCGGAAGCAGCTGGGCGACCATCTGGAAATTCTCCCACTGAATATATGATGTAAATTCATGTCCTTTGTATATGGGAATCATATCCCACAAACATATTATATATATATATATATATTATAAATGTATATATATATAAGTGTATATATATATAAATATACATACGTACGTACGTACATACATACATCCATCCATCCATCCATCCATCCATGCATGCATGCATGCATGCATATATATATATATACACACATATATATAATTACACACACACACATATATATGTTCACACATAAATTTACATTTAGAGTCATGAATGTGAACATTTAGAGTCATAAATATGAACATGTATAAATCAATCGACCAGTTGACTCACTAGTAAACAAACACGCACTCATATGTAGATATTCAAATGCATTTGAAGGGGGTGATTCAAATATAGGATTTTTGAGGATTCCCTGGCCCTCAAGGATCAGTTCAAATGGTGGTTTCCCCAAATCGCATCTTTCGAAGCGAATCCTAAAGTTCAAGTGTTGCGGAGATTCCAGTTTTAATTTTTCCCCAACAGCGTAAGCTAATGGGGTCTTCAGCCCACAATAGCTCCGGTGTGCACTGGTGCAGGTGCCGGGTCAGGTTCAACGAGGTTCGGGAGATGGTTCCGAAGGTTCCGGAGAAGGTCTGGCAGGCTTTGGTGCAGAGCGGGTCCAGGAAGCCTTGGTGCAAAGCCAAGCCAGGTTCAACAGGGTTCCGGAGAAGGTTCCGGAGAAGGCTTGGTGCAGAGCCAGGTCAACGGAGAAGGTTCCGGAGAAGGTCTGGGAGGCTTCGGCGCAGAGCCAGGTCAAATTCAACAGGGTCCGGAGAAGGTTCCGGTGAAGGTCTGGGAGGCTTTCGTGCAGAGCCAGGTCAGGTTCAACCGGGTTCCGGGAAGGTCTGAGAGGATTTGGTGCAGAGCCAGGTCAAGTTCAACAGGGTTCCGAAGAAGGTTCCGGAGAAGGTTCCGGGAGGCTTTGGTGCAGAGCCAGGTCAGGCTCAACAGGGTTCCGAACCTTGTTTGGTGCAGAGCCAGCTAAGATTCAGCAGGGTTCCGGAGAAGGTTCCGGAGAAGGTCTGGGAGGTTTTGGTGCAGAGCCAGGCCAAGTTCAACAGAGTTCAGGAAAAGGTTCTGGGAGGCTTTGGTGCAGAGCCAGGGGAGGTGCAACAGGGTTCGGGAGAAGGTTCCGGAGAAGGTCTGGGAGGCTTTGGTGCAGAGCCAGGTCAAGTTCAACAGGATTTGCGGCCATTTAATAGACAGAAACCCAGCTGAGGTGTTTCCAGCGCGTGGCGTCGCAGCACGTTTCAGAAAGATTTGTAAAATATAAAACGTTGCGTCTGTTGGGGATACCACCGAAGCTTATTTTAGATAAATAAATAAAGATGTATATATATAAAATATATAATTTATATATATATATATATGTTTTAAGGTCGTACAAGTCAGTCAGTCTTCGGCTTTAGTGCTATGCCTGATTTTATGCTGGTCCACTTTGTACCGTCAGTTGCGGCGGTGGAATCGATTGGAGCTGTTCATGCCAGGCTTCTTGCGATCGGGATCATCACAAATCCCCATTCCCCGGTTCTGCCCAATATCCCAATCGAACTTTTATTTTGTTGAAAGTTCCATCCTTGTGTTGGTCAAAACACAATTTTTGGATGGTCAAACCATAGTTTTTTTGTATGTTTTTTTTGTATGTTTTGTATGTTTTTGTTGCTTCAAACTCCACACCAACTGGTTTTGGTTTGTGCCAACTTTCGAGATCTTCATCACGGGGATTCATGTGCCAAATGTTTCTTGGTCATCGCCAAGTCCTCAATGAAAATCGCGGATCCAATCCCACATTTTGTTGGCTAAATCCTGCAAAATCAAATTCAATGTTAAATCCGCCAGGTTTGATGCTCAAATGACATTTTTTCAACAATTTGCTTATCTAAACCACAATTTTTAAACAACCTGAAACCCCAAATCCCAAGATTTTGATGGCTAAATCATTTAAACATCACCTAAACTCATCATGGTTAACACTCCATTGATATCCCCTTCATCTTTCATTTATAGATGATTTTCCCAATCCAATCCCCATTTTTCATGTTTCACCTCCATTTTTTTCGGTTCAACATGGTTCAACCCCCCGTGGTTCCTGTCGTTTCGCCCCCAGGTCATCGGCCGACGCCTCTCCGGCACGGCCTCAACCGTGGCCGTGGAGGTGCCCGAGCTGCCCGAGCTGCCCGAGCTGCCCGAGCTGCCCGAGCTGCCGCCGCGGATGCCGCCGCAGCTGCCGTTCCACTTTCGCCTGGACGTGGGGGCCACAGGGATACCATGGCTCTTTAGCCATGAATTTTGATGGGAACTGATCATAATTTACTGTAGCTGATGTAACTGATGTAACCATGAAACATGAAGAATGATGCTAGGTGGATCTACCTGAGTTTCTGAACCACATGATTTTGGGGCACCATTCCAGGTGAGTACGTAACTTACGGGGTTGACTCCGCAAAAAAACACGTGAAAATGCTCATAAAGCACAGTTAGCGTGCCCCAGATTGAGCCAAAAGACAGGAGATTTGTGCCGCGGATCCTGATGCTCATCTTGTGTGGATGATCTTGGTTCCAATTCTAGATCTTTCCGGAAGTCTACCCTTGAAAAAATATCGGATTGCCACCACTGGCCATGGTATCCATGAAAGGCCCCAGCAGAAATCATTTTTCAGGTCTCTGGCGTGAAGATTGGAAACCACTTCCCTGATGATCCAATTAAGAACATCTCGTTGAGTCTGGAGAAGGAATGGAGATATTGCAGACGCCTGGGCTGAACTGTTGGCAGTTTCCTAGCAAAACCACGGGCGCGACGGGTCAATTTGATATGGCTTCAAATGGAATGGCTGGAGGCCCATTGATGGTTCCCAACTCTTTGCGATTTTGCGATTGTTCTTCAACAGCAAAACGTTGCTATGGGGTCTTTAGCCCAGATTAGCTCCTGTGCGATCCGGTGCAGCTGGTTCCGGCAAGGTTCCGGCGGAGGGTTCTGGTGAAGATACCTGCTGACTCCGGAGGGTTCCGGTGCAGATACCTTGTGAGGTTCCGGAGGGTTCCGGTGCAGATACCTTGTGAGGTTCCGGAAGTTTCCGGTGCAGCTACCTGATGAGGTTCCGGAGGGTCTAGGTGAAGATGCGTGGTGAGGTTCCGGAGGGTTCCGGTGCACAGACCTTGTGAGGTTCCGGAGGGTTTTGGCGGAGAAGATGCTTGGTGGAGTTCCGGAGGGTTCCGGTGCAGATACCTTGTGAATCCTTGTGAGGTTCCGGAGGGTTCTGGTGCAGATGCTTTGTGGAATTCCAAAGGGTTCCGATGTCTTTATGGCATACGTAAGCACTTATTTTTTATGGCATAAGCGCTTAATTTGTATGGCACAAGCACTTTTAATGGCAAAAACGCAGAAGCATTCAAGCTGTTGGGGATAGCACCTGAGTTGATTTTTTTCTCCTCCTGAATTGCAATCCAATTTCTGAAGTCATCCCTGTCTGAAATCTGCTGCATGGTGGTTGCATCCACATGTCTTGCGTCGCAATTATTGTTGGTGAATTTCCCATATTTGTCCGTAAAATTCCAACATTTGCTGGTCAAATCCCCATGTTTGGTTGGCGGAATTCCAAGTTTTATGGCTTGAATCCCCAGTTTTGTTGCTTAGTTTCCCATGTTGGCAAAGTCTTCCCTTTCTGGATCGAGGAAAAGATCAGGAACGCGCTTGGATCAACGACAAAGACCTGCCCTGCGAGATCCGTGATGTGGCGCTGCAACACGACAAGTGCCTCAAAAAAGAGGTCTGGCCAAACATCAAGCAGAGACGCTTGGGCGGTGCCATGGGGTGCTTGGGCCATGGTGCCATCAGTTATAGCTGGTTAGCAATCATGGGTTCCAAAACATGTATATAGCCATTTATGCTATTTGTATAGTTGCTTATGACAAAATATTGTAAATGGGAATGTGACCGTGGGTGATGACCAATGGGTATGCGATGGGTTATAACATGTTATAACCGTGTTACTAACCCGTGAGCCAACTTCATGATCCAACTGGTGCATGGCCTGTTCACAACATAAAACACATGGTGATAAAGGACATGCCAGATACCGACCCTTCGATTTTTTTCAAAAGGAAACCATTGGTTGATGTTGGCATTAAGCAGTAGCGCAACGAAACGCCTCAGTGGATGCTTGTGAGTTCATTCTGCCATTTCTGACATCTCTAGGCGAATTTGTTCACTCATTCCGTTTAATTTGGGTATAATAGTGCAATTTGTATATCAAGGGTTCATAACTATGGACTATGGATGATTGACAATCCGCTTGACCAGCCAGCATCAGCAGTTAATAGAGTGCCTCGTGGGGATGTGGGCCATACTTTTTGTAACAGGGGTTCCTAAAATGGCACACCTCCAAAACTATTCAGCAATTAATTGTTTTTTAGGTGTGGAACCACATGGTTTTTGTGGGTACCCAGATACCGGATACCCCATTTTGGGAGACAGTCGTTGCCTTTGACATTCCCACAGATTTTTTTAGACCACGGCTGGCGGTTCCGTCATTGACGCCCATGATTTTTGATGCCTGTGTTGCCCGGGGTCCAGAGCGCCATTCAGTGAAAGGAAAGGACGAGAGCTGGCAAAAGATGTCCTATGCTGGCAGAACCGTGCGAACCTATCCCATGAGCCCTGGATGCCATAGATGGCTATGGAATGGTATGGATTGATGAAGGATGGTCTTGGGGTAAGGGTTTGTCCCGAAGTTGCGCATAACAAAAATTACAAGTTTAAGCAGAAAATGATGAAGCACTGAGCACTGGTTGCACTGGCTGTTGAGGTGAGCTACGCGGATGCAACTACAGTAACAATGGGGATATTATTGGCGGGAAACATGATGGGGCATAATGGCGCATTATTAGTGCATTATGATTGTATCCATACTGATTGCATCTATAGAAATGGAGATACAATCGTTGATCAACGCATGGGACTTAGCAATGAGGAGAAAGCAGCAACAGTGAAGGCTGTGAAGGGCACAGACGGGATATCTCAGGGTATGGGTATCCATATTCCTGGTGAATGGGGAGCCAGTTGGAGCTAGGAATTGAGGAAAAACCACAGGCGATCCAACTTTTTTCAAGAGAAATTGTTACCCTCTGGCAATCATGACTGGTTGGTGGTTTGGAACATTTAAAAAATTTTTCCCAATAGGATGATGATCCAATCCGACTTTCATATTTTTCAGGGGGGTTGAAACCACCAATTAGATGAGAATATTCCCCATTTATCCATTTTTCGTTCGGGGATTTCCACGGGTTTCCCCTAAGTTTCGTGGCTCCCCGGGCCGAAGGAAGGTGGAGAAATTCTACACGGCACCAGGGCAAGAGCTGACACGAGAAGATCTGAAAGGGGCCACAGACCCTTGGAAATTCAACCCTGGGCACCCGGGAAGGTACTGTGAGGACCAAGAGTCGATATGCATGTTACCCTCTGGTAATTTAACGTAGCTATGGAAAATCCCCATTTTTAATGGGAAAATCCACTATTAATGGTCATTTTCAATAGCTACGTTAAATTACCAGAGGGTACATATAGAATCGTATGCATTTATGTATGCTGTATACATCTGTATACTGTGCATGCGTGTCTGTCGATATAGTCTACTCTTGTCTACTCATGTATGATGCAGGTCAATGTAGATCATGGACGCCGGCAGTTATATGGGTGAACTCCAGCTAAAAAATGGACGTAAGCCCAAAACGCAGCTCAGTGGCTAACATCACATCCCCATTCTCATAGAATTGGATGATGGGAAAATTTACAGGAAAACCTTATATTTGATGGTAAAAACCCATGGGTTTCCGGTTAAGATTTTCCCTTAAACCAACCCAATGACATTCCAGGAAGACCTTTGGTGCTACATGATCTATGACCTCTCGGGCGATCCACTACTGAAAGACATCGGACATGACGGTCCAACCACCTTCTCAGCGCTGGTTCTGTTGTATATCTCCTACCTGGACGGTGATGCCAAGTGCCCTTGGCCCAATGTGTTTGGAGATGCTTCAAATCATTTTATATAGATCTTTTGGGGGGAATCCACCACAAAGATAGGGATATATAATGGCGTTATGACGTTTTTAGCTAAAAAAAATGCATTTTCCGCCTCAATTTTTTTGGGAGCTTGGTCGGGGATCCACCCCAGAATCTTCGGTCTACCTGGCTCCCCGCCTCCCAAAGGGTGTCAATATGATGTCACTTCGCGGCTTCCGGCGCGGCTTTCCGGCGCAGGCATTCAACGGAGATCCGCGCCAGTCACATCGACCACTTCGAGTTCGCCTTGTGCTTCCCGCCCTCGCCGTATCCCAGCTGCCAGCTAGATGCGCCGGACTATGGCATGGCAAGGCAGGGAGATGAGGTGAAGAACATGGGAAATGGGTCATTTTTATCCCTTTAAGGATGTTCAAACATAGGTTCAACCCCAAAACTTGGTGACTTGGGGTTGATTGTTGGGGGCTTACCACATTCTATCCCAGGATGCCAAAAAGGGATGTGGGTGATGGAGCCTCCCTCGCCAGGTGCTTCCAGCTGGATCTGACTGGTGAGAAGCAATCCTTGGAGAGCCTGATGTCGCCTGGCCCATGGCTCCACTAGAGGCAACGGTTTTTTCTGAGCGAGGAACGATGTTGGACATATCTTCAACCAGAGGTAGGCAACCAGAATCAACTATCTGTAGGTGTTTTGTTAAGCACGCCCCATTTGAAAAGGGCTACACCCAAACAGTACTTGATTGTTGCTTTATCTAGGCACCCATATTTGGGTACTTGATATTTCGGGATATTTTGTGGATGTAGGTAAACCCCATCCCATTGAGGTTCCAAGTGCGGCCAGCCTTGACCTGGCTCTTCTGGGACTGCTTTGAAGAGCTCTTCCAGGTTAGCCCTGCGGGTGCAGGGCTGGGACACAGTTGGTGTATAACCCAATCATCTGGGTAATGTGATTAAAACAATAAACACACCAACCCATGTGGGAATGGTTTATACCACCTATAAAAATGGGGATGACTGGTGGATTGGTTTATTATTTTTGTTTTACCCATACGAGTCGGTCGACTGTCCACCAGGTGAAACGGAACATGACCTTCAAAGCAGTGGGGAGTCTCGACCCTTGGACCTGAGACGCTGCGGATGTGTAGCCGCGGGGTTTATTCCCCACCTGCCAGGTGAGGGTTGTTAGATTTTATGTCAGTTGCCTGCTCCTCTCCTCCTCTCCTCTCCTCCTCCTCCTGCTCAACCGCGACCCTCGACGCACAGTGTTCTCGGTCGGACCTCAACCACGACCATCCACGCCCAGTGTTCCCTGCCGGACCTCAACCACGACCATCCCCGCCCAGTGTTCCCTGCCGGACCTCAACCACGACCATCCACGCCCAGTGTTCCCTGCC
>Ga0126342_10001224_pt1 | contig 34907 bp, 28 predicted proteins | sample Cyp1metagenome_FD_92528 | JGI IMG/M metagenome (GOLD analysis project Ga0126342, IMG submission 92528) | Coral microbial communities from Lord Howe Island, Old Settlement Bay, Australia - Cyphastrea 1 metagenome | ecosystem: Host-associated > Invertebrates > Cnidaria > Coral ...
AGGAGGAGGAGGAGAGGAGGACGAGGCAGGAGGAGGCGGAGGAGGAGGAGAAGGAGGAGGAGGAGAAGGAGGAGGAGGCAACTGACATAAAATCTAACAACCCTCACCTGGCAGGTGGGGAATTTGCAAGTTTTTAGTCATATACCAATGTATGTCATATTTTACTATAGTCACAGTCATACATCTATATTTTGTATTAGCCAAGCAATATAAATGAATATATCAATATTTCATATGCTACAATGTGCCCTCCCCCAGTTCTAAGTTGGTTATAAACCATAAACATCATAAACCATAGTGAAATTGGAAATATGTTCGCCAACTTAGCATCGTTCCCCACTTTGTAACTAATATCTGGTTGGTGGTTTGGAACATTTTTTATTTTCCATTTCATATATGGGATGTCATCCTTCCCATTGACGAACACCATCATTTTTCAAGATGGTGAAATTGCACCACCAAGCAGTTAAAAAATGGTGATTTTCCCAGTAGTGTTTTGTATGTTTACCAGAGGGTCATCTCTTAAGACCATTATGTTTGGTCATCCCATTGTATACCCTCTGGTAAACATACAAAAATCTACTGGGAAAATCACCATGCTATTAATGGGACAACTCACTATTTCTATGGCAATTTTCAACGAGGCTGGCGGTGGTGTGCCACGCACGACATGCCTTGGAGCCGGTGGATGAAGCGGCCTTGGGGAAGGCGAGGAAGTGGCCCTGTTTTTATTGGTCAAATGTCAAGAACCCAACTTAGGTTGGTCAATAAATGTCAGTACCCTCTGGTAAACATACAAAAAGCTATTGAAAATGGCCAGTTATAGTGGATTTTCCCATTAATAGCATGGTGATTTTCCATAGTTATGTTAGTTTACCAGAGGGTAACTTCCAATAGATTGGTGAAGATTGGTGAAGATAGCTATAGACTATAGATAACTCCAATGAATCTATGCTATTTTTCTTGGGGGCTCATGATGCTCATGTGGGGAAAAAGAGACTGACATGGAATAGAAATCCATGATTTTGGCTTAAGTGTACGATGTGGGGCTCGGTGATGTGAACGTTGGTGTATAACCCCCGTGAAATTATAGCATCAATTATAACATCAATTAACATCAATCAACTATAGTTAACAGTTGTAAATATCATATCCCTCGTATATCCTCTTCAATGTTGGGGTCTCCCAGTGATGCTTGTTTAGATTCACCCCGGTTCACATCGTTCGTTATAAGGGTCGCGGTATCGCTTACACTGTCATCATCCTGTGTGAAGCAAAGAAACCCTAAAGCTGTCGTACCCCGAAGGTGTCTCATTCTCTAGAACAGGAGTGGTGGTGTAAGTGAGTCGAATTTGTTGGTTGTAAGTGATTGCTGGTGGTGTAAGTGATTGGGTGGTGTAAGTGATGCGATTCTGTCGGGTGTAAGTGAGTCTGTAGCCGTTTTTAGTACCATAACATGATCTAACATCAACTAATATCAATAACATCAAATAACATCAATTAAGTATAATTATAAATTATAAATATCATATCCCTCGTATATCCCCTTCAATGTTGGGGCCCCAGTGATGCTTGTTTAGATTCACCCCAGTCACTAGTTCGTTATCAGTACCATAACATTATCTAACGGTTAGTCTAACATCAACTAACATCAATCAAACATAGTTAATTATAATTCATAAACATCATATTGAACCAGTTATCAATTAACTATGAATATAGATGAATATAGTTTATAGTTATAAATATAGTCAAATAAGTACCATAAACATTACTGAAGTTCTTTCACCAACTTAGCGATAGTCACTGTATAAGTTATGAATATCATCAAATATAGTTAATTAATGTTAATTATAAGTCATAGTCATAAACGTCATATTGAACCAGTTATCAATTAACTATGGTTATAGTTTATAGATATACCATAGATATTCCAATCAGATTTACCATCATAGTTCCTTTTTAACCATAAATCATTATAAATTCCAGCAATGCTAGTTATAGGTAACATCAACTAACATCAATAAGATTATATAACTAATATCAACTAACATCAACTATAGTTTTAAGTTATAAATTATAAATATATGGGATACTGTGGCCCACAGCCGCTATCGAAGGCGCCCCGCATCGTCTGCCTGGACTCGGCGCAAGAGCCGCCCTTGAAGAATCGCACCGTGGCCTTCCTCCGAGGTGCCCGGAATAGGGTCCTGTTTTGAAGGCTGACAGAAACCAAGACCATGAGAGAAGCTATGAAAATTGCTATGTTTTTTGGTGATTTTAGAAGCAATGTGGTGTTCTATTAGCATGAAAAAACTGATGAGTTCAGTGGCAAAACATTGTGATTTTAGCAGCAAATCATGGTTATTTAACTAGGTTTCAAGGAGAATCTGATATTAAGCATCCACATTGTGGAGGGCATTTTGCTGGATTTCATTGAGGAATGGGAAAATCTCGGTTTTTGATCATCGAAAAGACAAGGATTCCCCTCGATCTGGGAAGGGCGGTTCTCTGCGAAGGATACCTCTGGAAAGAATGGTGCGAACGACATCCTTCCGTCGCTCAGGGGGGAATTGGTGGACCCTCAACTCCAGAGGAGCAGTGGTATAGCAGCTGTTAGCGCTTGAATGGACTTGCCATTCAGCGCGACCTCACCATACGTAGATATATGTAGATATATGATGATATATGTAGATATATGTTATTGGAATGTAAGGGGAACATCGCTAAAATCACCTGATTTGAGATTGATTGTTGTGGACAACGTGGTCAGCCAAAAGATGGGTGGGAGATCCAAATTGACCATGGATTTTTCGGGTTTGAAACATTTGAAACCATCACCCAAATAGATTTCTTGCTTGTATAGTATTTGTTAATCCCCTTATATCTGATTGGTGGTTTGGAACATTTTTTTACTTTTCCATATATTGGGAATAATCATCCTCACTGACTTTCACATTTTTCAGAGGGGTAGGTATACCACCAACCAGATATGATGCCATGTCCACTATGGTATGTTTGTTCTTCACCATATCGTTGACATGTCCAAGATCTGGATAAATTGCCATGTCGTTACACAGTAGTTACGTTACATCCCAACTGTTATGGGCCGAGAAATATTCCCCATAAGGTGATCGTCAGCTTAGCTAGCACAAATCAGGTCTTGGAATCGAAATGTGTCTCCATATACAGTATCATATATCATCATATATCCATACATATATATATATATATGTATATATATATATATATATATCCATAATATATATCCCATATACATCTCATTAAATCCCTATATTTTTTTCTTCGTTCAATGAGGGGTCGTCTTTTTTTTTGCGGTCTTCCCATTCCGGGAGCCTCGCCCCTCTGGGAATCGTCCAAGGCCATGAGTGAAGAAGGCACTTTGGATAAGGCGCGGCTGCGACATCGACCTCCTGGGATCGACTGGGAATTCGGCTGGTGATTTGATGGTGATTTAACTGAGAAACCCATGAAATTTTCATGGGATTCAACCATGGGAACCATCTTCAACCCAAGGCTCAACCTAAAAAAGGCATCCTTTCAATAGACATTTGGATGGGGATGGGGGATATTTTCATGGGATTTTTTCAGGGGATTCTATGATCATTGGTGATTTTATGGTGATTTAACTCACCGTTTCATGGAGGTTTCATGGAGGTTTCCTGGGGATAGAATGGGAATAGATACCCTTTGGTAATCAAATGTGGCTGGCAATGGAAGAGCCTCTGTATAATGGAGGTTTTAATGGGAAAATCATCTATAAATAGAGGATTTTCCAGCATGACATGTTTTATTACCGGAGGGTATACCTAGGAAACCTAGGATAAATTTACCTAGGATAACCTGGTTATTTAACGTAGCTATGGCAAATCACCATTTTACAGTTCGGTGAATTATCATTTCTATGATCTTTTTTGAAGGGCCATTTTGCACAGCTATGTCAAATAACATGTAAACCAACAACAATTGCATATTTTAGTAATTGCTAAAGTTTGGATAAGGATCATGGAGAGTTTACCTAGAACAAGTTTGGGTGGTTGTTTCAGAAGTTACTGTACTTACTGTCTAGTGAGTCTAGTAAGAATTCACATTTGCCTTGTATTGAATCCGGGTTGATCTTGTTTCACAAACATCCCCCCAAAAAGCTACACCTCACATTGGGACCCTGAAATGAAGGGAACCAGTTCCCTTCACCAACTAGGCCCAGATTCGTGCCCCTTTGTTGGGCCCGTGTTCGAAACTTGGGTGCAACCTGCGCTAATCATTCATGGCAAGCTGGGGACGACTCAACGGAGATTCCGGGATGCGAATTGATTGGAAGGCAATGTATTCAGCCAAAAATGGTCAGTGTCTGTATGTTTGGTGCTGTGTGATCCTGGAGATACAGGAGATACTGGTACCTTCCGTGTCTATTCCCAAGCTCAACTCCGAACGAGCCATCGACATCAACGTTGGCAAACCTGTTTGTTTGGAGACTTCCAATTTATACATGTTGCATTTCTCAGCCATGTTCCTGCAGGTTGGAACGATTTTTTTTTTTGGTTATTCCCCCCATGATTATCACATTCTCGGTGGTTCGGTACCTTGTCTGTACACGCTGGTGCTCCTATGAAAAGCTTACTTCCCTATTTGCTATGGAGGAGAAGGCCCAGGGTTTTGCTGAATTATCTTAATTGCTTCATGTTGTTTTCTTAATTTGCAAATCCAGTAAACATCGAATTAATTAGTTCAGGTTGTACTTCTGAATGTTATTTGCTATTTTCAAAGCTTCCGAATCCCTTCCCTCTACAAAGTGGGGCCACCGTTTACGATAGCTAAGTTGGTTAATAAGTCCAATAACTATGGTTTATGGTACAAAAATAACTATAGTTACTAGATGTTACTAGGGTTTATGGTACTTATAACATCTTATAACATCTTATAACTATAGTTCCTGGGGCTTATAAACCAACAAACATCACTGGGGGGTCCCACATTGTACAGCTGGGTCCACTTCATCAGTTGCAGCGTCAGGTGTCGGGCTTGGTGAATCTCCAGGTGCGAGAAGAGTCTGTCTGCATGCAGCTGTTGTCATACTATAACAGTAGTATATACTGTAGTATATATATGTCTGGGTAAATTATAACGACCTCACTGCGACCTCACTGGGAATAATGGTTAGTAGGGGGAATCATCCCCAAATGGCCTTAATTCAGGTTAGTGAATTATTATAATTTACCCAGATATGTATATATATATATATTTATATTCGAAAATATAAATATAAATACATATAAGCACATAGTATAGTATAGAACATTACAGAATATTATTAAGAACAGTATAGAATATTATATAGAATATTAATCATAGAAATTTATAGAGTAAATTTATAGAAGATATTGCAATTTGATAAGACTTAATCACGTTTTCCATGTTAAGATCATGTTTTCAGTCCGGGATGAGAATGGGCATGTCTGAGGGTAAAGCTGGCGGTCATGTTTACAATCCCCCAGTGTCAGTCATTTTTTTTTGGCATTTTTGTAGGTGCTGACTGGTTTACCATTCCCAAAATGGGTGGTTTAAGGCATTTGATCCTAAAATGGAGGTACGTAAACGTACCATATGTTTGGCCATATTTTGTGAGGATATTCCCTGAAATTTAGGCCTGGAAAATAGGCCTTATATATGGTAGGTACCTCCAATCTAGGATCCTGAAATGGCCATTGATTATATCCAATCTTCAGACAAAGCCACTTTTCACAATGAGAGCTTGCCCAGTCATGGGCGATCTCCCGTGACTGATTTGAAAGGCTTGGGTGTACCCTAAACCATCCTAAAACCATACAAAGTGGGGCCCCCGAAAACGAAATCGCTAAGCTGGTTGATAACTCCAATTTCACTCTGGTTTATGGATGTTTATGGCACAAACGAACTAGTTACTGCGGCTTAAAAACCCAACAAACATCACTGGGAGGCCCCACTAATTGTAGGTTTCAATTCTGCAGTCGAACTTTGGAGGTTGGAGCTACCCCAATTTCTCGGCCGCAGAGGGTTGATTTACACCATCGGACACCCTCAATTTTTTGCCTCCAGATTCGGCACATCATTTTCTGGACCCAGTTCTACCCTCTGGTAAACATACAAAAAACGATGGAAAATCACCATTTTTAATGGGACAATCCACGATTTCTATGGCAATTTTCAAGTTCGCAAACTGTTAGTTTACCAGAGGGTACCCGAGTCTTGACTTTGGACCCTTAGCAGATATTAGCCATCTCTTTCCCGATGGATGCCGAAGGCGATAGCTGCTGATGTTCCAAAGCAAGCCAACAGTTCCTTGGATGATGGCCATGGGCGTTGAAATCACCAAAAACATATACCCTACTTGGTGGCGAACTACCCACGGCCCGTAAGTGGGTTAGTGAACTACCCAGTGATTTACATGGGATAAGTAGGGTTAATCCACTTATAATTGGGGTGAACTAACCCACTTACGATTCGTGGGATGAGCCACCAAGTACATATACCTTACATAGGCATACATACTGTGGATGGTTGCGAAATCCTGCGCCAGTTAATAGGTGAGCAAAATTCCATTATTTTTAGGCTTTCTAGCATCCCAGGTGGTGCAGGATTTCGCAACCATCCACAGTATGGTAGGCACCTCCACTATACCTGAAATGTCCCCTGATGGAATGAGATGGCCATAGTTTTGCTTCTCCTGCCCAGCTTCACTATAAAATCGGGATCATCAAGGTACCCCTGGGGGTTGCACCAGGATGTTTGTTTCAGAAAAGCAGCACAGTAAGCAGCTGCAAGACCCATAACTGCCGAGGTGTGGGAAGTTTGGGACCCCAAATGAAAAAGCATTGGAATTACTGTATGTGGAATTGATAAATTTCATGTGGGATTTAAACATATTTAAACCATTGGATTTTGGGTTACCCGTTTTTATACAAACCAAACTAAGTGGGGAACATTTGCCTCGGTGCTGGATGTCGGCAAAAGTTTGACCCGATTTCGTCCAAGAGCTATCAGAAGACGATCCGTTGAGAAAAAATATCAGAAGCATTTAACGTTGTAACATATATATATAAAGCATAATTCCTGGAGGTTCGGAACAAATGAGGAACATCACATTGAAAATAACATTCATATATTCTTTACTACTATAATTCACCCACGTTTCTCTATATATTTAAATAACATTGAATAACATTAAATAACATCAATTTATATCTAGTATATATATATATACCATGTTCCTTGAATTATTCAGATAAGGATCGTTTGGATAAATGCGTTGCTTATTTCCTGTGCACCAAGCACTGCCGGTGAAGCTCAGGTTTCGACTGTGGAATCTTCATCATCGAGTCTCAGGGCCCAGGGGGGCCGGAACGGGTCCGGAAGGTGTGGAGATTGACAGGGTCGATCAACGAAATCTGGCCAGGACATCTGGGGATAAATATATATATATATCTCTATATATATATATATATATATTCCCATGTAGTCATATATATATATATAGCTATAAAAGGATGATTTTCCATAGATTACCCATCAAAAATGGTGGATTTTCCATAGATTTCCATCGTTTTTTCGATGTTTACCAGAGGCGCCTTGGTGGTTTTCTGGCGATGATGGTAACTCATGATAGGGATACCCGGGTACTTTACTCGTTGGCCATCAACTATATAATGGATAAATATATATATATACACATAATCTCTACCACCCTTGAACCAATCCCGGGCTCGAGGTACTTGTTGCACCTGCTGCGCTCCAAGACAGCCTTGGCCGGTCTAGGCCGATTGGCGTCCCTATATCCGTACCAAACGGTAGCCTAAGTCATAGCTGGTCAATGGATGGGTATTTCACCAAATATGGTAACATATAATAGTAATAGGTTTTGACCCATCCCCACATAATATCATATAATCCCATCCCCCATATGAAACACCCCCCCGAAACCATGGTTTTTTGTCGGGATTTACACCTTTAATTTTTCGATCATACTATGGGGGTGTTTCATATTAGGATGGGATTATATTACTGACTGGTGGTTAACATGTTCACTATGGATTAGGGGGGATATATGGCCATTTATAGTGAGTTTTCCCATTAAAAATGGTGATTTTCCATAGCTATGTTAGTTTACCAGAGGGTAACTATAATTGTGATTAATGGGGGTTCATGATTACATGATAACAAACTACTGTGGATGGAAGAAATATGAAGAAATGAAGAAATCCTGCACCAGTTGGTAACTATTGGGATTCCTATGAAACACTGCAACAAAAAGAAATTATAATGGGATGTTCATTTACCAACTGGTGCAGGATTTATTCTATCCACAGTATTACTGACTGGTACTAAGTTGGTGGAATTTATAAGGACCTCTTCCCATAAGCCTCCCATACTACTCCCACAAGAACCCCCAATACTTTGGGACACTTACGGGAATGGGAATTTCAGGATCCTAAGTTGGAGGTACCTGCCATGTATTTTTCAGGCCTAAATTTCAGGGAATATCCCCACAAAATATGGCCAAAAATATGGTACAGTACCTCCATTTTAGGATCCTGGAATGACCATTGAGTTTGGGAAAAATCAGCATTCTGTTCTCCCCAACTCCCTAAGCCACCACCAAATCATCACTGCCTTGCAGGGATCTGTTTGGTGATCCTGGAATGACCATTGATAGTATATTAACTACATTATAACCATAGTTAATCCATAAACCATAGTTAATCCATTTTTTTAATCCATATATAATCCCATATTCCCATTGATCGATCGTATCGATAGTATTGATTCCGGGTCCCCATAAATCCCATGGCCACGGAGCAGAGGGAGCAGCAGTTCAGCAGTCCTGTGAACCGAGCTACCAAGACTTTCCCAGCCACAAAAATAGATATAATAAGTGGGTTAGTTCACCCCAATTTTTTCAGTGGATTAACCATGATTAACCCTTATAATGGAATTTTGCCCACCTATTAACTGGTGCAGGATTTCGCATCCACAGTATGTATGCCTATGTAAGGTATATGTACTTGGTGGCTCATCCCACGAATCGTAAGTCGGTTAGTTCACCCCAATTTTTTCAGTGGATTAACCCGCTCCCAAAAATCCCATGTAAATCACTGGGTAGTTCACTAACCCACGAGCCCACTTACGAGCCGTGGGTAGTTCGCCACCAAGTAATATCGATATTGGTTGATTCGTTATATCATTCGTTATATCACGGGACAATTCTTAATTTTCAATAGCCTTCGGTGTCATCGTTTACGTGGCTTGAACATCCACCAGCAATACTTCGATATGAAACGATTTCGTTGACGAATGTTCCATTTGGTGCACCAAAGGTATGGTATAATGGTATGGTGCACTTTTTATATGAATCAGGTATGTCACAGTATGTCAGGTTATCAGGTTGTTGATGGATTTTTTTGTATTGCTAAAACTGTATTGCTAAAATGATGATCCGCCATCTATGGTTTTGAGGCAGGACGCAAAAAATGCATAAATTTTGTGTTTCACTAATGTCGCGTCTCCCAGAAGTGGTTGAATCATCTCTTCTTTAGGCCCTCTCTCGAGGGCCTAAAGAAGAACAATAAGGTCGTTCCCCTAATATTAACCCTCCAGACACCCATGGTTTAGTAGGGGATGTTCATAGATATTTGGTAGAACAGGGGTGTGGGATTGCCCAGCTATAGGGAACAAAAATCCAGGAGGTATCTACGATTGCCATGGGGCCATGGTAGTTCTAACCTGCCAAGCCACAAGACATCATTAGTGGTGCCCCATCATGAAAACAGAATGCTTGGGCTTGCTAATATTCAAATGGCAAGCCACGAGTGACCCCAAACACGGAATTGTCTCACAGCGGTCCTTCCTTAACTTTGTGGATCGTTAATGACATATATGATATATAGACACTTAATAATAGCCCTTAATAAAAGCCCGTGGATCCTTGATTATATATACATGATAAAGGAATGACCGCAGTATGAAATGAATGGATCCAATAGTATTTTGGGAATGATAACCATATCATAACCCAATATAATCCCGTTAAATAGGACATATCCTAAGTTTTGTATGGATGATATACCGAACTTGCCACAAGGGATGCCCCGTAGGTAGGTCATAAGGGGATCACTTTCGGCAGGCTTGGCAGCGCACAAGCACTGGTTCGGTCAAGCGTGGGAAGCCCCAAGGGGGACTGAGAATGCGATGCTGTGCTTGGAAGGTCCCTAGCTATGATAAGGGGGTATCCCTAGATATGTTGATTTACCCTCTGGTAATTTAACATAGCTATTGAAAATGACCATTTATAGTGGATTTACCCATTGAAAATGATGATTTTCCATAGTTATGTTAGTTTTCCAGAGGGTATATACTATTGAGAACGCCCCATGCACCATTGTTATTCCCCAATCACCTGAAGAACTACAATTATAAGTGCCATAAACCCTAGTTCACAAAGTTGAAATCCAACTTAGCTATCATTTTGGGTGCCTCCTTGCACAATTGGAGTGCTTCGTCGTATGCCCATTCCCATCATTCCCATCATGATACGGTTAAAAACTCCAAGAACATCCAAGAACTATGGTTTATGATACTTATAACTATAGTTACTGGGGCTTATAAACCAACTTATAACTGGGGGTCCCCACATTGCATGTGCAGTATGAATCAATTGATGACAGAACAATACAGAACAACTATTTTTGGATAACACCAATGCTGCAATAATCCCCGATGATTTTGTAACAATAATGAACGTATCCACTTGCAGTATGGATCCAGAAATCCTATGGTGCCAGTGACCAATGTACCTATGGAGCAGCCTAGGGAATTCCTCTTTGGTGGGATGTGCTTGGTTTCAGCTTATTAAAATCCCATCAAAATCATTAGACTTCCTCTAGCTGATGGAATTATTTGATAGGAATTCGTCTAGTTGGTGGGATTCTGATTGATGTTGTCTACTTATTCTCATTATTTTTTCTCCGAATGAGGAGAGCTGATGTCCCATGATTTTTTTAGGCGGTTTTCGAACAGATAGAGGGCCTGGAGATTGCCAGGACAAATTTGCTGATGTAAAAATCATCGGCTCAGTATCATTTCACATCAATCTGAGTAATTTAGACATGGAGGTTTAAAAAAACATGGGAGTATTCCAGTACAATTAGAAGTGCATGCATACTTTTTTCTACTGTATATACTTAGATTATTTTCTTGGATACCCTCTGGTAAACTAACATAGCTATTGAAAATTGTCCATTTATAGATGGTTTACCTATTGAACATGGTGATTTTCCATGGCTATGTTAAATAACCAGAGGGTATATACTTCGATTATTTGCTTGGATACCTTGTTACATATATCAATGTTTGGGCATCGTAGCTGGCGTAGCGCCAATGGTTTAGAGCTAAAATCTACAGTTATGGCCATTTATTAGTTATAACTGATTATTTCTATGGGATTATACATTCTATAAATGGGGTTATAAGTACTTATAACTGGTATTTCGGGCCTTAACTGTACCAACATGTGTGCTCCTCCAATCTACATAGAAGTTCCTCCAGCGAATGACATGAACAAACGATCGATTCATTCAATCTGATCGTTACAACAGTGGGTTTCAGTTGAAATCATTTCCAATAGGTTGGATTTATGATTTGCTGAAGATTATTTTTATTTTTTCCATGGGAAATCCACACTTAAGGGAATCGATTAAGGGGATTTTTTTTTTGGTGGTTCCTGTTTCGCAAATCCAGGATACCCTCTGGTAAACTGCCACATAACTATGGAAAATCACCATGTTCAATGGGTAAATCCACTATTTCGATGGGCTATGTTCAATAGCGAACTGTTAGTCATTACCAGAGGCTAAGGTGGGTGTAAATTAATGGCAATGGAATATCGATCGGCTGTTGATAGTGTCAGATTGGTTGGGTTCCATGAACCCAGGAAAGCCCGAATTTCATGGAGAAAAACCCATGGTGAATCCGGCGAAGAATTTCCCTTCAATCCAGTGATAGTTGATTTTTCAATGAGAATGTCCATAATAGGTCAATGGCCATTTCAGGACCCGATTTATTGGAGGTACCTACCATATATTTTTGACCTGTTTTTCAGGGAATATCCCAGCAAAATATGGCCAAACATATGGTACGTTTACGTACCTCCATGTATTGGATCCTGAAATTCCCATTGAATAGGGGATTCTAGCAAGCCATGTTTCATAGCACCGGAGGGTAACTCATCTTCTGCACCAAAAGTGGAGGCTGTATGTCTTTCTGGGACCACGCGTATGTCTGAACATGGGGATTGACCCCTCAATTCATGGCATTTTCATACAAAGTGGGGCCCCCGTTTACGATAGCTAAGTTGGTTTATAACTCCAATAACTATGAATAACTATGGTTTATGGTACTTATAACTATAGTTACTAGGGTTTATAAACCAACAAACATCAATGGGGGGCCCCACATTGTAGGATCAATCATGATCAACAAGATGGGGTAGCCTGGGTACTTTGATGACCGCCATCTTGCAGTGATTTTTTTTGACGACATCAACTGGTTGGTGCAGTCCATTTCTCTTAAACTTATCTCTAGAAATCGAGAAGATTATCCTAGGACCAGCATTTTTTTTTCGCCATTTTGATTTGGATGAAGGGACATTTTAGAGAAACCTAAGCCAACATCATTAAATCTGGTTGGTGGTTTGGAACATCCATTTTATTTTTGCATTCAGTTGGGAATTTCATCATCCCAACTGACAAACTCCATCAGCTTTCAGATGGGTAGGTCAACCACCAACATCTTTAAATGTGTGGAAACATGTCCCGGTGTTTAGGATGGTGCTTAGAAGAGCAGCAATCCGTTGTGATTTTGGCATCTCCATCCGAAGAGGTCACCGGTATTCACCGGTCACCGGCATGGTGTTTTGATCCCGTTGATCCCCTTTTGACCATGGTTTTTACCACGGGGGCTGTTCAGAAATCCCTTATATATAGAATGGTACAGGGTGGTGCCCCAGTTCGGAATCGCGTTCAGTTGGGATTCACATAAGTCCAATTTCACTATGGTTTATAGGTGATATATCTATATAGTAAATGGGGTTTATAAACCAATTACAACGTTTGGGGGGCACCACCTTGTATAGAATGGGGACATCCAGTAGCTTTCCAGCTGTTTTATATCCTATAATTATTTGGGGTAATGGGATTAGTCATAGTTGGTTAGTCTAAATCATGAAATGTACCCATTCATATCCGTACTATCCCACTACATCACCATTTCTGATGGTCAAGTATATTTATATCCCGTTATACATATATACAGTACAGTATATATATATATACAGTATATATCCCATTAAATCTCATTAAATCCCATTAAATCCCATTAAATCCCATTAAATCCCATCAAATTTCATTAAATCCCATGAAGTCTGCATTAATTTTCATTAAATCCTCATTAGATTTCATCCCGTTAAATCTGAAATTTCAGTCCCACAAAATCCCATGAATCACCATCAAAAGAACCCGACACAAATCAGTCCCGAGGTCCGTGTCGTACCGGCGGACACGGCTCAAGTGGATCGCAAATCTGTGGCTCGGCGACGGGGCGTCTCCCGGGGTTAGGGTTTTTTGGGGGAGAAGCCGGAGAAGTTCGGCACGGTGAACCATTCGAACCTTGGATTTCATGTTGACTTTATGGTGAACTGACAAAAATGGAATTTGGAATTTTACATATGTCAATGTGCTAACCAACGTTCTTTTATTTCCCGAGTATCTAGGATTCGTCGATTCTTCATGCGGGGACGGCTTTTGGCGCTTCGCCACAGGCCTAATGAGAGAATAAAGCAATTCTTGTCGCAGATCCAAGTAGAAATCATATATCCATAATACAGTAGATACATAGACAGATAGACAGACAGACAGACAGACAGACAGATAGATAGATAGATAGATAGATAGATACATGGACAGATAGATAGATAGATAGGTAGATAGGTAGATAGGTAGATAGGTAGATAGGTAGATAGATAGATAGTTATATGGATACTTGTGACATACACAGATATATACCAGTCCATTTCATAGATCTTTGTGTTAGCTATCAATATTTGTTTAGGAACTATTTGGAGCATCATCGTGTGGATGGCTGTTGGCCACCTAGCAGTTTTTTTCTTCTGATCTTTAGTATTGATCTGGATACAAATGGGTGATTTAACTGGCACAAATTGGTCTTAGCCAAAAAAGTGGTGGCAAAATAGGGATTTTCATGGGATATAGTTGGGATATCTGGATTAATTATAGTGACCTCACGTCGTGACGTCGCGACGTCATGATGGTTGAGGGGAATCATCCCCAAATGGCCTTATTTCAGACATGTTCAGGTTAGTGAAGCAGTTTAGTTCAGGCAGATTTATCATGCCGTTTGATGTATTGCTGAAAGACACAAAGCCAGAAACCATGACTGCGGGTCATTTTACATCATCCGAGTCATATAGGGTATACCCAATTTCATAAACCACTATTGGGAATGGTTTCTGGCATTGGGTTTACGGCATTACTTGGATCAAAATCAGGACCATGGTTTCTCGCAGTTGTTCTCCATGACAACAAGTGGGTCTTGTCTCCCACTCGCTTCGAGGTTGCAGCACCAAGCGAAACGTTTGGGCGAGACGGATGTGAACCGACTGCTACAGGCGCGCCCCGATTTGCCGGAGGAAACGGCGGTGGGTTGCCCCGTGCCCCTGTTTCCAAAGGTTTTTGTTTGCTTCAGTGAACTGCACTAAAGAAACAAAGCTGCATGATAGGGTTAATCAGTTCACCACTATACTAAACTGTTTCCAAAGCTGGTTGGTGGTGACTGGAACCATGGAATTTTGAATGACTTTCAGTTGGGAAGTTCATCCCAACTGACTTTCACTCCATCATTTTTCAGAGGGGTTGGGCTCAACCACCAACCAGTTCTGGTAGATATAACTATATTTACTATGGAAAATCACCAGTTTTAATGGGTTTATGGGGGTTCTATCTATAGTTCAACCAGTTAAATTGAGATTGGAGGCTCGGTAGACTGGGAAAATCAACTCCTGCGAACTGGTGCTTGTTTTTTTTATAGCCTGCCAAGCGTACGCCACGTTTGATGACGAGGGTAGACTGGGTACATTTTTTACTTTCAAGGACTAGGGTGGATACAATGAGGATAAGAATGGGATCATGTACTGCCCAGTTTCTTTTGAGTTTTCCGGTGTAGCTATCTAGTCTTTATTCCAAGTTGAATTCTGCTAGCCTCTGGTAAACGTTTACAAAAAACTATGGAAAATCACCATGCTATTAATGGGTAAATCAACGAACTAAATGGCCATTTTCAATAGCGAACTGTTTGTTTACCAGAGGGTAATATTTGATGTTGAAAAGACGTGTTATTCAGGGTGCTTTGCTGGGTATCACCGGTATCACCTCATATCATTGTAAGGTTACTGGACATGTCCTATCGACTTTGTTCGCGCTCCCACTCTTTTTGAGTACTGAGTACTGTTTGAATTTCTCGTGGAATTGGGACCCTGAAAAAGCCACCAACATGACTCCTTCATACCAGATACCCATGTTTTTGTGAAAACTTTTCGGATGTTCCCTTTCGTCCAATCAACAATAGGCACTACTAAGGCTTGGATACTTTCTAAGTAGGCAGGCAGGATAAATATAGCACCTGTTTCCAACTTTCCATTTCTATAGTCTTTGATTCGAAAGAGGTTCCAACACATTCGAAAACCATATTACCATGTTTCATTATAAATTATATTTCATTGTTGAACATGTTTTAGAAATCGGCTCCAAAAAGCAGTTGTTTCGCAGGGCCTTGGATATCCAAATGGTTGTGCCTCCCCTCACATTGCTTCTTTTGATCAGGAACCGAAAGTGCGTCGAGCGGTGGTCGGGAGACTTGAATGGGACAACTGGGCGGGGATACAGAACATGAAAAAAGTGAACTCGTCTGATGAGATATGGAGGTTTCCCAAGTCATGGCTCTGACACGACTTTTATAATAATTGCTTTCCAATTGCAAATTCATAGAGGAGCAACTCATACAGTAATGAAGATGGTGAATGGATATGATATGGTGGCTACACTAGGGTGGCCCCTTCAGATTTCCCAAGAGGACACGGTTGGTGCAACGTGCAGACAGTTTGAACTGAAGCAGATGCTAAGACCCATGCGGTTTGGGACCAGCTGGCCCAGCAGATGAGCAGATGAAGCCTGCGGCGTTGATCTTGACCACGGTCTACCACTCGAAGGGATTATGTTTTTTTTCATTGAGCAGAATCTCTTTCAGAACCTTACCCACTGGTAAACGTTTACATAGCGAACTGGAACATCACCATACTATTAATGGGTAAATCCACGATTTCTATGGCAATTTTCAATAGCAAACTGTTAGTTTACCAGAGGGTAAACCTCCATTTTCCTATGGTTTTCCTATGGTTTTCCTATGGTTTTCCTATGGTTTTCCTATGGTTTTCCTATGGTTTACCTATGGTTTACCAGAGGATATCTCCGGTGTTTTCCGCGGTGTTTGACAGGCAGTTCCACTGTTCCACTCTCCAACAGAGTCGATCGACTAGGAGGATCGGAGTTTGTTGGTTCGACTGAGTTTGTTGAAGTTGAAGTCCTTGGATTTTTCGAATAACTCCAGTTCTCTGACTATATATTTCCCTCTGGTTATTTAACATAGCCATGGAAAATCCCTTATAAATGGAGGTTTTTATGGGACAATCATCTATAAATGGGCCATTTTCCATGGCTATGTTAAATAACCAGATGGTATATTGACTTTCAGATTCTAATCATTTGATTCAAATAACATCAAATAACCAGGACGGGGATCCAAGTAGCCTCGCAGGGCAGGTTTATATAAAAAGGTCATTTATCCATGGATGTCCTTAGACTTTGCCTGGTAGTTGTTTCCCCCATTTGCCAAGTTCAGTTTCCTGCAAGAGTGGTGAAACTACGGAATAAATAAGCCAACCCCAGGTTCTTATTCACTAGGCTGTTGAATCAAGCACAATTTGTAATAGCCAACTATCACCGTTTTGGTGGAACTGGCAATCACTCATTGTTAGCTTAAATCGGGCTAGCCGAATTCGAGCCAATCCTACTGATCCCAACCTAATTAATCATAATTGATCAACCTATCACAATGAAGTAGCCAACCCTTAGGGGTTTAAGTGTTGATGATTTATTACATTTTATTACCCTCTGGTATCATCCCTGGTGCAGACTGAAACATCACCCAGCCATAGTTTGATGATTTTCATGGATTTTCGAGCTTGCAATGTTTGGTGATCTCAGAGACCTATCGACAACCCTGGGTTGAAGGCTAAAAAAATGTTTGACTATCAAATTAAAATAAATTAAACCCCATTAAATCTAATGTTTTCCCATGTTTTCCCATGTTTTCCCCACTAAAACATTTAAAAGATTCCCGCCGCGGCCGCCATGGCACAGGCCATGGCCCTGACTGAGCTTCCTCGGAAGGCACTGCAGCAAGCTGTGCCCAAAAAGATAGTTCAGAACAGCACTATACTAAGATACCCTCTGGTAAACATACAAAAAGCTATTGAAAATGGCCATTTATAGTGAGTTTTCCCATTTCAAATGGTGATTTTCCATAGTTACGTTAGTTTACCAGAGGGTAGGGGTAAGTTACTATTCCCTATCCCTTTTTGTTGGGGGTTAATCATGTTAATCACTACATGGCCACTCGCCTGCTCGCAATTCTGAAGTTGGTCAGCGATCCGGAGCTGGGTTGAAGCCGTTTACTCGGAAGATCATCCCACGAATATCATAAGTGGATGTAAGTGGTAAGTATTCCTGATTAGTATATCCCTGCAAGTGGATGAAAATTATTCCGAATTATTCCATAGATCAGATCCAAATATAATATATATATACATATAATATATATACATAATATATATATATACATATATATACATATATGTATATATATATATGTATATATATATTAAATACATGTACACATATAAACGGCTTATAATCCTATGATCACCAACCAATCTGCGGATCTGTGGGATCCTCCAACTTAGTTTTGTGACTGATGTTTTTAAACCCCTTCGGAATACGTGGGATGATACCCCCCAGTGATATGTATTATATAGAATAGTATTATAATTATATATATAATATATAAATAAAATAATTTTAATAACCCCATCTAAATAGAATTATATAGAATTATGAGAGTATCATACAGTTAGTTGGTCATTACAGTTGTGTTCACCAACTTAGCTAACGAACTGGGGCCCATCCTGTACTATAGTTATATCTTCCTAACCAACCATTGGACTTCACCAAGAATTCACAACCTGCATCAAGTCCACGCGGGATGGTGGCGAACTACCCACGTTCATCGTGGGCTCGTGGGTTAGTGAACTACCCAGTGATTTACATGGGATTTTTGGAGCGGGTTAATCCACTGAAAAAATTGGGGTGAACTAACCCACAACCACGATTCGTGGGTAGTTCGCCACCAAGTATATTTTACCCTTGTTGGGTCGGTGCACCGGAAACTGTTCCCAAAGCCCACAGATCCCCACAGGCTCTAGCGGATAAGGCCAGCCTCGTAGTGTGTGGAGACCCGGTGACTGGCGAACTTAGATATCATGTTCCTCCAAAAGAAGGGGTACCCTCTGGTAAACATACAAAAAACTATGGAAAATCACCATGCTATTGATGGGTAAATCCACTATAAATCACCATTTTAAATAGCTATGTTTATATGTGGTTTACCCTCTGGTAAACTGCCACATAGCGAACTGGAAAATCACCATCTTTAAGTTCGGTAAATCAACGAACTAAATGGGCCATGTTCAATAGCGAACTGTTAGTCATTACCAGAGGGTGCAGTAGATGCAGCCCTCCTAGACCTTTGAAATGTTTCGAATGTTCATTCGCACTGTTGTTTGGACATGTTTGGACGGTATATGTGGTATGGTTATCCATTCATCACGAGAATCCAAGAATGATGCAATATAAATCATTATGCATCCCTACCAAAAATGGAATAAAATTACCATCCTCCAAGATCTTTGTTGGGAGATGTTGAGTGGTTTGGTGGACGACACATACTCCATTCAACACTATTCAACATTCCGGAAGCTGCTTCAGGAATCGTATCCCTTCAAGGTAAAACTCCCAAACCATGGTGGATGTAGGGAATGAGAAAGACACATATGGTGGTTTCCTGAAATACGGGTACCCCCAAATCATCAATTTTAATGGGATTTGTCATTTTAAACCAACAATTTTTGGATACCCCCAAATATAGGAAACCCCCATATGACTGGGACATACTGCAACCATCTGCAACCATCTGCATGGGGGGTGCGAAAAAAATGATCGGAGGGAATGGGATGATGTATTACTGTATATAGCCTCCAGTAAACTCTACTTGGTGGCTCATCCCACGAATCGTAAGTGGGTTGTAACCCCAGTGATTTACATGGGATAAGGAGCGGGTTAACCCACTCAAAAAACTGGGGTTATAACCCACTTATTAAGTGGGTAGTTCGCCACCAAGTAAGGAAAATCCTTGGAAAATCCACTAACTATGTCATTTGTAAACTAACGCTTAAATCAGTGGGAAGTCCATGAAGTCTTGTCATTACCAGCTGGGTACAAACCAGCTGGGTAAATTTTATCACGACCGAACCCTGTTCTCCCGAACCCTGGAATCATGGCTGTTAGGGCAATCATCCCCATTCATGGCCGCAAGATTCAGGTAAGTGAAATATTATAATTTACCCAGAAATCATCCCCAAATCGTAGGTTTATGATTGGCTTCACTATATGATTTTATACCTTTGATACCTGACAGTGAATTGAAAGTGCTTCTAAAACTGCAGGTCTTGGGTAGAACATGGACCCGGCGCCGGTACACGCTGTTGGGATGTCTTGAATTCCATTAATATATTTGGTGGCGAACTACCCACGTTCATCGTGGGCTCGTGGGTTAGTGAACTATACCCAGTGATTTACATAGGAGTTTTGGAGCGGGTTAGTCCACTTATAATTGGAACCCACTTACTAAATGTGATGAGCCACCAAATATATATATATATGGGATGGATATATATATATATATATGGAGGTTTTCATAAATAAATGGGGGTATCCCCAAATGGATGGTTAGTAATGGAGAATCCCATTAAAATGGATGATTTGGGGGTACCCCTATTTCAGGACACCTATCGACACCTCCATATATATTTGAAGTGGAGGCGGTTTGTGTGTGTTATAGATGTTATAGTGTATCATCCATGCCAGATGTTCTAACAATTCATTCAGATACCCTCTGGTAAACTAACATAACTATAGAAAATCACCATTCTTAATGGGTAAACTCACTATAAATGACCATTTTCAATAGCAAACTGTTTGTTTACCAGAGGGTAGATTGTCCAATAATGTCCAATGTAAGGATATGGTCAAACATAGGGCACCCAGGGGCCCCCATGACCCGCGATTTGTGCAGGCCATTTTTGGGAACTTGAACCACCCATGTTTTGGGAGTAAATAATTCTAAGTGATTCCCACAGTGGTGTTTTTCCTCTCCAAAAACAACATACGTAAATTACCATTTACCAAACATAGTTGACAGAAGTTTTGTACCAGTTGATTTTTTTTGTGTGGACCTAGTGGTTTTTACTAGAAATGATAGTATATATGAGTGGAACACCAGCCATTTGCAAGTCAAACAATCCGTCAGAAACCCATGGCCTAAATTTCCATTGGATGAAGCCTGGTTTTGACACAAAAAAAGACGTCACCTTTGAAGAAGGCATGTGTATTGGTGGATCGAATGTTTTTCCAGATTTCTTTTCCCAGATAACTATCCAGAATAACAATCTATCACCAGAATTTGGCTTTTTCATAACTATCCAGATTATTATAGCCAAGAATAATGTATACTTTATAATCCATTTGGCCTTTCACAACTATCCAGTGAAATGTTATGAAAACTAACTATCCAGTCATTTAAGGTGAGTTCTGTGAATAGTTTTGAGCCATTGTGCCAACCAATCAGCCCCTCTGAATGTGGCTGAAAAAAAAAACGATTGTGAGCAGGGGATTTTTTCCATAAAGAAAGCTACCAAAAGAACCCCCAGAAACCGAAAGTCCGCATAAAAGTGGTTCCGGGATGTTTCTGCATAGTTTCCTGAATATTTCCACATCCCCCCTGGTCAACGTTTACAGTTTGCGAACTTGAAAATTGCCCAGTCGAAATAGTTGATTTAGCCATTAATAGCATGGTGATTTTCCATAGTTATGTTACAGTTTACCAGAGGGTTAACTGGTTTATTGGCGATGATGGTAATCCATGATAGGGATACCCTGGTACTATCGATGATACCCTGGTAATCCATAGTTTCCTGAATATTTCCCCGTATGTTATAACCTATCGATGATGGTTTTCCTGGCCGCTTCGCCGCTTCGCCCTGAGGTCCAAATTGAAACGTTCCAGTGCTTCACCTGAGGAGCGGTTCACTGTGGATTCCATGGTGATGTGGGGGTTTTTATGGTGATCTAAACCACATATAACTCGTACATATAACTGGTCACTCAAGGGTTTTGGTGATGGGTATAATTATGACTGGTTGGTGGTTTCAAACATGAATTTTATTTTCTTGACTAATATTTTTCAAGATGGTTAAAACCACCAACCAGGATTTCCCATGTTTGGGATTGGTCCTTCCCCAGCTTCGGGCTCGGTCCGTCCCTTGGGGTATTTGGATGTACTAACAGTTAGCGAATTGGAAAATCCACACATCATGCTATTAAGTTCGGTAAACCAACTATTTCTATGGGCCATCGTAATAACCATGGCGAACTGTTAGTCATAACCAGAGGGTATAGATGATTCTCATTGATTTTCCAATATTTTCCCATATTAGCCATCTATAAATGGGCAATTTTCCATGGCTATGTTAGTCATAACCAGAGGGTATCTATGTCTACTGGAGTTGAGCCCAGAACCAATCGGGGAATCGGAGGCTTCGATGTCATTCAACCTTTCATTCAACCAGGCCGGAGACGCAAAGAAACCAAAGACTGAGGCCACTTGAGCTTGTGATTCAAGATGATGCCAGAGATGTGGTGCCTTCAACATGTTAAAGTACCTAAAATGGAGGTAATTTCTGTAATTACCAGATGTTTAGTCAATGGCCATGCAACAGGAACCGATTGATTGGAGGTACCGATTCCATATATTTTTGGCCTATTTTTTAGGGCTATGTAAGGGGATATACCCCCAAAATATGGTCAAAAATATTGTACTAATGTACCTCCATGTATTGGATCCTGGAGATCTCCCATTGAAGAGATGTTTTGTGCCTTCAACATGTTTCAACATGTTTCAACGAAGATTGTTATTTTTTTCCGCATCTGGAAGACGATTTTCGAAATGGGGGACGCCCTCAACATGCCCCAATTGAAATCCCTATAGATCCAGGCTTGCTTGGGGGCTCATCCCACGGCTCGTAAGTGGGTTAGTTCACCCCAGTTATAAGTGGATTAACCCTACTTATCCCATTTATAACTGGGGTTATAACCCACTTACTAAGTGGGATGAGCCACCAAGTAGTACCTGGGTACTTGATCCCAAAGTCCAACCCCCACATGTTTCCTCAGAAGATACGACTGGATCCAGAGGGAATAGTCTGATTTTTGGCATATTCGGAGAACTGATTCAAGGCCTGAAAAGAATCAATCCCCAGTTTTTGCGAATAGATTTCCGGAAACTAACCTATGGATGGACGAATAATTTTATACTAGAGATGGAAGTGCAATTATATATTGGAGATGTAGTGAAGATATCACAGAATGTAGCCAGGAGATATATGGAAACTTTGTATGATTAGGAAACAATTCATTGAAACTCTGGGACCAATCATCGTAAAAGTATGTAAAAGTGAGGTTGCAGTCAACCATAGATTTTGCGGTGCCAGATGGGTCTTTAACATTCTTCAACATTTGCTGACATGTGGGGAAGAACCATCCAAAATGTCGGTAAGACTGTTTAGTAGTTTCAAATGTGCTTTCAGTTTTCCATCTCATTACATTGGTTAACTGTTATTTACGAAAGGACCTGGTTATTTGACATAGCTAGGAAACTGGTCCATTTATAAATGATTTATGATGATTTACGCATCAACAAAAACATGATAAACATGTGATTTTCCATAGCAAACTATGAAATAACCATACCGGATCATGTTTTTTTTGGTTACATGTTTAAAGATAGGCGGCTTTTCGGAGTGTTTCTGAACGACTCAATGATGCAATGGGACTCATGGGGAAAAAATCCCATGGATTGGTGACTGGTTGGGATGGGACTCACCGGAAACCATGGGTATTTTCCCATTTTTTCCATGGGGAAAAATTCCGGTGTCAATTTTCCCAAGCAAACCAATCCATTGAGAAAATGGAGGTGCTTAAGTTGGTGCCATTGATGACGTAGCGATTTGCTGAAGATGATTTTTTTTTAATGTTTTTCCATGGGAAATCCACTGCTTGGGGAATCGATTGAGGGAATACGTTGAAGCACCAAATTTGGTGGTTCCTGTTACATCCAGGATAGCCGGCCAAACTGCCACTATTTCTATGGAAAATCACCATTTTCAATGGGTAAATCCACTTTTCTTAATGGGTACCAGTTTTTCGCATAGGGATCAGCAACTTCTGGCATCACATCTGGCGCCAGTGCTGCCAGTGCTGCCATGGCCCCATGGCACCAGCGTGGAAGACGCCACAGACGCTCGCTGCTGGGTGTCAAAAGTTGGGGACTCTGATGATCTCTGATGATGGGAAAACAGAGATTGGTGACTGGTTGGTGGTGACTGGAACCATGGAATTTTATGATTTTCCATTCAGTTGGGAAGTTCATCATCCCAACTGACGAACTCAGATTTTTCAGAGGGGTAGGTATACTACAACCAGGTGATCATTGAATCATCGATGGCTATTAAATCCCTCTGGTAAACATACAAAAAACGATGGAAAATCCCAACTGTTCATAGAAAAAAATATTATTTCTATGGCCATGTTCAATAGCGAAGTGTCAAAAATGACCAGAGGATTATCATCCCATTGACGTTTGGATCGTAAACTTCAACCAGAAAGTCATGGGAGTTTTCCCAGCCAGTTATCATCCCTTTGATAGATGGGTTTTCCATGAAATAAATGAAATAAAGCATCCAGCTTTTGTGGTACCATGACATATGGAAACCTCCAGTTGGTAGATATTTTTTTGGAATCTACCTGTTGGCCCTTGTCCAGGGTTTCTGACAGTGTTTCTTGAATGAATTGAGACAAAAAATGAGAGTTGGCTGCGAGGAGTTGGAATTACTGTTGGACATGAACAAGTCTGACTTGTTCACTATCCAATAAGTTCACCTATTTAAAATCCCTTTTCCAATATACCCCAAGTTCATTATGCATAAAATGATAGTTCTTGGTTAACTTGGCTTCACTCACGACCAAGTTCGAAGAGAAATGGCCAGGACTTATGTGACTTGGCCTTCCTGTCCACAGCATTTTTGCGGTTTGGAAATGGCCTGGGCACCTGATGCTAAACCTGCAGGGTATACCATGGCATACCAGCTTACTTGTGCATGTCATGTTTTTCAAGATGAGTTTTTCTTCAGGGACGATGACGACAAATCACGACTGAACGACGACCCACGTCTCTTGGTACCGGTCATCGAAATTTCCTCGGTTTTTTTCGGGGTTGGACTGCAGCACGTTTTTTGCTTAAGCTGAGAAGATGCCAGCTGAAGATCTGGCCCCATATTTCAAGGGATGAACATGATGAACGGCCCGGCCCCGGCGCACCGGATAGCACAGGTTCCGAAGTAGACGCTGCACAAAAATGGCCTGGGAAGATGACAACAGCGAATTTTCACATCGAAGTGTTCATGACTGGCGAATTTCAATTACCCGCTGGTAAACGTTTACATAACTATGGAAAATCATCATTTTAATGTGTAAATCAACGAACTAAATGGCCATTTTCAAAGCGAACTGTTAAATTACCGGAGGGTATCCATGGCAAATGAATGAACATGACTCTTGATTGATCTCATTTGTGAATGATTTAGGCGCAGGTTTTCAAAAAACACCATGGGGAGTTGCCCTTTACAATCCCACAGAAACTTCGAGCGTCGCGGCGTCACGACCCGTTTTGGCCACGGTCGGAGATCACCTACAAGGTGGTGCCCCATAGTTAGCCAAGTTGGTGAACATAACTCCAATTTCACTATGGTTTATGGCAGATATAACTATATTTAATGAAGGTTAGAAACCAACAAACATCACTGGGGGGCACCATCCTGTACAAATGGTCCCCATATCATTCCAATGTCAGAATTCCCCCACAGGAAAAAGTGGGAAAAAGGCTCCAGCTCCAACGAAAAAGCCATGGAACGTGTGGGAATCGCCCAATTGTTGCGACGCAGAGGTGGGGGTTTTCGGTTTTCGGGGGTGTCCAGTGACACAGTGGCTAAATAAAGCGCTCTTGATGATCTTGGGTTGATAATTACAATCCTTTATCTGTTGATATCTATTGATATCTTATTGATATCTGATACTATCAATATCAACAAAAATTCATATCTATTTTTATCTGATATCCCAAAAAATCATCTTTATCTCATATCTTTTTTGGGATGTTTTCGGTGATCACCTCATTTTTTGGGGATTTTTGGATCCGTTCGATCTCTGTGGGATGATGTGGACATCGTGGGGGTGGATGATGTTTGTCAACGCAGAGGATTTACCCGGCCTGGTAAACTAACATTGCTATGGAAAATCACCATTTTTAATGGCTAAATCCACTATAAATGACCATTTTCAGTAGCTATGTTAAATTACCAGAGGGTACCCTCTGGTAAATTAAACATACAAAAAACGATGGAAAATCACCATGGTTAATGGGTAAATCAACGAACTACATTTTTTAAATGGGCCATTTTCAAGTTCGCGAACTGTTAAATTGCCAGAGGGTAAAAAGGGTTACTCTCTTGTAAATTAACGGTTTGACCCTGAAAATAGCCCAGCTTTAATGGAAACTAATCTTCCAACCCTGATGACTGCCAGGGTCTATGTTAATTTACTGCAGGGTATCATAATGTACCCTCTGGTAAACTAACATAGCTGCTATTGAAAATGGCCATAGAAATCGTGGATTTACCCATTAAAAATGGTGATTTTCCATAGTTTTGTAAACGTTTACCAGAGGGTATCATAGATTTACATAAAATGTTGCTTCGAAAAATCCTTCGGAGCCTTGACATGACCAGCATTTTGCTGGTCCATTGGTAACGCAATGTTTTGACCCACACCCATTTTGTTGCTTGCTATAGTCAATGCATTGGTTTAAGGGCAAAATTACAGGACCCCCCCCCCATATTTCATGGGAAAATCCTTGGTTTCTGGTTTCGATATTCCCTTTCACAAATCCATTGCTAATCATTTTCGGTGATGAACTCCCCATTAAAGTATGAAATCTCATTATATCGAGCGCCCTATTGTCAATAATTCTTCATGGTTAAAGCCTTCATTTTTCCGCAGAAATCCCTACCTTTGGTTTCAGACCCAGCAATTTTCTCTTTTCAGCTTTCGTCATGGGGTCAGGCGCCGGAGAACTCTCCCGAGAGGATTTCTTTCGCTGTGCGGATGCACAGTGCAAAAGCCTTGATGTCATTTAACATGACTAGCTGGAGAATATCACCTTTTGATGGGAAAATATGGTAGAATCAATGAGAATCATATATATATATATGATTTTCCGTTGCATAGCTTCTAGATCATTGAAAAAATCCAGTGGTTAGGATGGAGCGAAAAAAGAGCTATGGCAATTCCATTTTTTTCCTGGTTATGGAGCCAAGAAGCTACGTCATGGTGCAGTTGTGCAGCCATAGGGAAAGGAAGCCCCGCGCCCTTCAGGATGGTGCCCCCAAACGTGATGTGAACGTTGGTTTAGATTCAGCCCATGAACTATAGTTCGTTATATCTGCCATAAACCATAGTGAAATTGGAGTTATGTTCACCAACTTAGCTAACGAACTGGGGCACCACCTTGTTCAGATGCACCGTTTTTTTACCATTTTTTTGAAGATTCAATCAAGTCTGAAGTGGTGAAATCATGTAAAAACGTTGAGCAGTTTTTCGCTGTACTGTGGATGGGCCAGCGAAATGTGGCGAAATCCATCTATCACCAGTTTTTCTAGATGGGCATTTTATCCCATTATTCATAGGGTTAATCATGGTTAATCCACTTATAATTGGGGTGAACTAACCCACTTATTCATAGGGTTACTGGCCCATCCCAAATTGGTGGTGCCACATATTTTGCGGCCGCCCATCCACAGAAATGTACCGTCTGAGGGCCCAGCTCATGGGTGGATCTTTCCAGTTCGCTAACTGTGAGTCATAACCAGATGGTATCATGATTATCAGTATAATATAATACTTAAAATTTATGGATGATATATATATATATATATATATATATCTAGCATAAACCTAAGTGGTTAACCGTGAAAGCGGTCATGTTTAACATGAATTTTCGTTGGCCCCGTTGCGGAACTGGAGCACCATCTCAGGGCAGCTGCTTGCTTACAGAAACTGTAGGCCTAGCAAGCGAGTTTTCGATGTGTTTTTCTCTGTGTTCCATTTGCATCCATTTATAGCGAGTTTTCCCATGAAAAATGGTCCATTTTCCAAAGTTATGTTAGTTTACCATAGGGTAATGTGAAACCATGAAATATACCATCTGGTTATGACTAACAGTTTGCCATGGAAAGATCCACCCATGTTCAAGTTCGGTAAACCATCTATTTCGATTAGGGCCATCGTAATAACCATGGCTATGTTCAACAGCCAGAGGGTAAACAAATCATGTTTTCGCAGCCATGTTGAATGTTGATTTCTTTTGTGAAACGGTATTAAGCTAGAGATCTAAAAACTAATTTTGACACTGTAATTCAGAGTTCCAGTTTCACATCCTCATCATGCTAGTGACTAGTGGCTATGGAATGCCATCCGAAAGGAAGATGAGTGGACCCCAAGCTAGGTGATGGTAATTTAACATAGCTATTGAAAATGACCATTGATAGTGGATTTTCCCATTAAAAATGGTGATTTTCCATAGCTATGGTAGGTGATGGTTGTTGATTTTCAATCCCACCTCTGATGTTCCGCAATTTTTCATCATACTTTTGGGACGGGTTGAAAGTTGAAACCACCAAGAAATAGCTGAATTTCGGAGCCATGTAGGGATAATAAGTCCTCCCGTATTTTCCAAGCATTTTGGGAATATTTTTTGGAATCATGATCCCCAATGCCCAATGTTTTTCTAATCAGATCGGACAATCGTTCCCTGGTTGAGATGGTTGAGTCAAAGGGACCATGGATCATGGACATTGATTTTGCTCTTCTTAGCTTAGCCCTTTGGAGACGGTGCCGCGTCTAACTTGAACTTTACCTGACAATCATGGACAATTTTGGGGTTTCCATAAATTGGGGTACCCCCAATAGCTGGATGGTTTATAATGGACAATCTAGATGATTTTTCATGGACAATTTTCCATTATGTTCGGATTTTCCATGAAATGGATGATTTATAAAACCATGAAAATATATGATTTATAAAACCATGAAAATAGATGATTTATAAAACCTGGTTGGTGGTTTGGAACATGCATTTTATTTTCCCATACATTGGGAATATCATCATCCCAACTGACGAACTCCATCATTTTTCAGAGGGGTAGGGCTCAACCACCAACATTATTATTATTATTAACCATCATTAACCATATAATAACCATATAATAGCTATCATTAACCATATACTGTAATATGGTTGTTGGTAGGTAAATTAACATTCATTAACCATATAATATGGTTGTTGGTAGGTAAAATGGTGAAATAAATGGTTTAAAATGGTTTAAAATGGTTTGAAATGGATGAAAGCCTGCGGGTACCATGGATTGGAAACCTCCACTGGCTTCAGGGTCTCCCATCCCACCCATCCCATCGCTGCCCGAGGTCTGAATGACTTGAAAGCCTCCACTCCCACCACGCGCAGTTCCGAAGGTGCCAGCGCCTGGCGGCTGACGCCTGAAACATGACGGGGCAAAGCAAGGGCTGGAAGGTAGTTACTACAGTTACTAGTTGGTGGTTTGGAACATTTTTTTTCCCATGTATTGGGAATAGTAACCCCAACTGACTAATATTTTTCGGAGGGGTTGAAACCACCAACCAGGTTATAAATGGTTGTAAATGGTATTAAATGGTCATATATAGGGGTTTAAAAAATCCATAGATGGGCTGATTTCACTTATAACTGTTATTTCGGGCCATAACTGTAATAGTTTGCACATATGCTTGCAGAAGTTTGTTTAATTAATTAGTTGGGGGAATACACCAACATGGCAATTTGAATTGACTATTAGTGGAGAACATGATGATTAACTATGAGAGTATGGGTACCGAACTGTCATAGACGTCCAAAAATTGGGATAGTTACATTATACCCAGCCATTTATTCTTGCAGGGTGTCTTTGATTTTCAATGTTGATATCCACAGTAAGCTTTTGGCACTACCGAGGATGTCAGGCATGGTTTCTGGGGCTCACTTTCTTCCAATCTTGAGGCATCGGCTAAGTGGCTTGGTCCGTGAAGCCCATGGAACCATGGTGTCGCCAGATTCATCCCCCGGCCTGGGAAAACACCACATTTTCAGACGCTGTTTAGCCAAGTTCCAAGGACATCGGCGACCAAGTTCCAGCCATGTTTGAAACGATGGTTTTGCTTATGGAGTTTTGCATCCAAAAAGGAGATACCATGGGACGCCCGCCCCTTTTTTCTGGGACGCAAACTGGCCATTTCTTCGCGAACAAAAATCATGAACCAGGCGATGAAATGGGGTACTCTTTACAATCCCAAATTTGGTGGTTTGCATTGCAGCTTTGGACAACATGTTTGTTGTTAATGTTGTTAATGGGGATCCAGTCCCATTTTGACACTTTGATCGGGGGTTCTTTTTTTTGCATTTTCATCACGTTTGTGGCATGTTGTGGCTATGAAGTACTGTGGATGTACTATGGATGGAATGCGGCACCAGTTGATAGATGGTTGGTTTATCCCATTATAATCTCCTCTTTTTTGCAGTGTTTCAAAGGAACCCATTAAATCATTAGTTCGGATGGCTTGTCCGTCCATGGCTTGTCCATCCGAAAAAGGAGATGAAAACAGCGAACTGGAAACATAGCGAACTGGAAAGATCCACCATTCTTAATGGGAAAATCCACGATTTCGAATGGGCCATGTTCAATAGCGAACTGTTACTTTACCAGAGGGTATCACACACAGCCCAGTCAGGTGGGATCTATATATGCCATGGTCATGTTCGCTGGTTTAAAAACTTGGTTTAGAAATTCACCGTTTCACCCCATGAATTTCTTTGGTTATATCCCCCCAAAAAAGCCATAGAATTCACCAAATTATAAGATGCTATAAGTGTTATAAGTTAACTTCGCTATCTAGGGCCTCACCTTGTAAAATCACTCGAATGTTTCCTTGGTTTCACTTTCGCGTGGGGTCCACCATGGTCCACCATTGGAACTGTCAAGCTCTGCAGGTGTCGATCTACAGGCCTGCGGCGTGGCGTTTAAGTGACTTGGGGCTGAGAATCGTCTATGGTCAACATCCTGGAAAAAAACAATCACCGTTTTATAGTTACCCTCTGGTAATGACTAACAAGAAGCTATTGAAAATGGCCCAGTCGAAATAGTGGATTTTCCCATTGATAGCATGGTGATTTTCTATAGTTAACGTTTACCAGAGGCTAGGTAAATCATGGTAAATCATCAAACTCAATGGGCCATAGCTATGTCGCGAAGTGTCAAATTCTTTAAGAGGCTAAGAATTCTTCATGGATATTTTAAGGGGAAAACAAGTAGCTACCGTAGCCCATTTTTTTTGGGCAAAGCCACGTGACATTTTAGGATCCGAACAAGGCTTTGGTCAAGATCCAAAGTTCCCAAAAGTGAACATCCCAAACATGGACAGAACACACACACATACGTATATATATACGTATATTATATAAACAGTATAAAAAATATACAATACCTATATAGTTGATTTTGCTTGGAACAGATATGATATATTCACATATATTCTACTGCTGATTTTATACCGAAACAGTTTGATTTTGGTAACATTGGATCACTATGTGTTCTAAACAACATCACTGAAAATCAGGAACCATCTTTGCCTTGGAGGATGATTCCTAAACGGCACCTTTTTTACTCTGAAATACACTTGGATTTGCTGAAGATGATTTTGTATTTTTTTCCATGAGAAATTCACTACTTGGGGAGTCTATAGGAAATCTATTTTTTTACTTTTTGGTGGTTCGTGTTTCGCAAATCCATATCCATGGGTGAACTCTTTAAATGTCTTTTCTCAATCTGGTGGTTTGGAACATTTTTTATTTTTCCATTCAGTTGGGAATGTCATCATCCCAACTGACTTTCACTCCATGATTTTTCAGAGGGGTAGGGCGAAAAACCACCAACCAGTAACATGTTGGGCATTTCTGGGCCCAAAAAAACGACTCGAATTTGCCTCGAGCGACTCCTCAGAATGATCGCGAAATATCGGGTCTGCAATTCCCCAACTCTTGATTTGATGAACCTGGCAGGGTGGTGCCCCAGTGAGGTAAATCGCGGTTGGGGTTCACATAAGTCCAATAACTCACGAACTGGTCCAATTTCACGATGGCTGGTTTTTGTTGGTGATATATCTATAGTATTTTTATGGGGTTGATGTTCACCAATTTATAACTAGACTTGGGCTTTACCTTGTGAAATCCGGAGCCAAGTGGTGAGCCATATCCATGAAATATGAGGCTTTCCCACATATCAGATATGTTTGTTTACCAAATAACCTCCATGATCCCCATTGCAAGCGAAATCTCCGACCTTCTGAGGATACAAAACGGTGGCGAACTACCCACGAATCGTAAGTGGGCTCGTGGGTTAGTGAACTACCCAGTGATTTACATGGGATAAGGAGCGGTAATCCACTCAAAAAACTGGGGTGAACTAACCCACTTACGTTTCGTGGGATGAGCCACCAAGTACAAAACCATTGAATTATGTTGTCACGTGAATCTGGTTGCCACTTGAAGTCGCTTCGGGTTCATGATGGTTCATGATCAGGCATCTCCCAGATTGTTTGGCTCTCAGATGTTTTCCTGGGTCAAAACATGGTCGATTTTCCGATCATAGGGGGCCTGGCCATGCCTCCATCAGTAGGGCCCACATAGTTTTACCATGTTTTACCATCAGAATCCCTCATGATGGTGGGATGATTTTGTAGCCCATAAACCAAGCAACTTGGTTCGGGGTGATATGGATATAACAAACAACACTCTAGAGCCTAGGCGCTTATCAAAACTGTCAATGAAAACACATGCTGTATTGAATTATAGTGGCAATGAAAAGAGATATTTTTTAAATTATTTTTCTATGATATTGATATCGAGGCTGGACTTTCCATTGCCACATTGGATATTTGAGCATTACAGCATGATATGTGGCTGTATATATATATGAACAACACATAAGATACATAGGTGAAATATATTATTAAGTGTTTCAACACTTTAGCAGCTTTAGCGGGAATCAGCAGCAATCAACAAACATATCTAACATCTCAAAATTGATCACCAGCAGCTTTAATCACGGTGCCAAGCGTTACCAAAGTTACCAAAGTTTGGATATATCTGGTAATTTAACATAGCCATGGAAAATGGCCCATTTATAGATGGTTTACCGAACTTAAACATGGTGATTTTCCATGGCTATGTTAGTCATAACCAGGCCGGGTATCCTGATGCCCAAGTTGTGTGCCCCCCAAGTCGTCGTCGCCACACATCCCCTAACCTAAGGCCCCACCAAGCGGTACAAGCTCAACGTTTAGGCGGGCGCCCATAGGGATGATCATGGATGATCCTACATGTATGTCCCATTCCAAAGGCTTTTATTATTACTATTACTAATGGATTAAAATGTAATTTTTATTATAGTAATTAAATGTAAATGTAATTAATCCATAGTATTTAATTATTAATTATTTATGGATCCTACATGTTCTATGTCCTAATACTGTTACTGTACTATTATTACCACTATTGCTTTTATTATTATTATTGTGGTTATTGTGATAAAATTATATAAAATAATCATCATTAGTGGCGGATAATCCATTAACCGTTAAGACTTCAGGCTTAAAACTGGGACGATTCTCCCAGAGTTGTTCCATACAGATCGGTGCCGGGATGACCATCACGACGGATTTTTTTTCAGAAAATTTGGGGATACCCTCTGGTAAACTGCCACGTAGCGAACTGGAACATCACCATTTTTAATGGGAAAATCCACTATAAGTTGGGGTTACCCGGTTACCCTCTGGTAAACATACAAAAAAACTTTTGAAAATGGCCATTTATAGTGTGCTTTCCCATTAAAAATGGTCATTTTCAATAGCTATGTTAAAGTACCAGAGGGTAACCACCAGAATCATCGTTTTGTACAGGGAAAATGAATGAACATGATGTACCATGAGGGAAAATGATGAACCATTAGACTGAATGATAATTGTACAAGGTGGTGCCCCCGTTCGATAGCTAAGTTGGTGAACATAACTCTAATTTCACTAGGACTTATGGTAGATATATCTATAGTATTCTATAGTTAATGGGATTATAAACCAACTCGTAACTGGGGGGGCACCACCTTGTATGAAACAATATGGGAAAATGATGAACCATTAGATGGCTTAGATTTATGGTGCCCTATTTTCAGACACACCTGTGTATCGAGTATAAACTTTGGTTACACCAAAATACACTGACTACTACACATTTCCAGCTCACCTATCTGATAAAGTCAGAAAGCTGTTTTTTTTTTTTAAATAAGGATTGTGAAACGACACATCATAAAAAAGTAGCTGTGAAAGAACTTAAGTGTTTGATGCGCAGGAAACTCGGTTTCCTTCCAAAAAATGCTGGAAAAGCTTCGGGACCAAAACCGTGGCTCAAACTCATCAAACTCGTTGCCTTGCGAATTTCATGGTTTTCAGATGCGGGAAACCAATGGAAACCATCATTGATCTGCGAGGTTTGGGATCGACTGGCTTAACCTGAGATGGTTGTCAATATAGGTAAAACAATGCCATAAAATCCACCAAATCACCAGAAATAGGTAGTATAAACCAGTCCCAGATGGGTGGTTCATTATTGAATTATTGTTTTACCCACATTACTTGTTTTTGTTGCGTACAGCTCAAAAACAGTTCTTGTAGGGTATGATTGGCCAAGTTGAGGAGAAAAGAGCAATAATAAGCCCTGGGTTCTGGGGTACCCCAATTTCAGAATCTATGATGAATTATCCAGTAGTTCTTAGAGTAATGAGCAGGTGGACACCATTCATCCAGACATTCTGTCAGTAATTGCTGGCCATTCTGTCAGTAGGTCTCGGGGACTCGGGTCAGATTTCCATCAAATGTTGAGATGGAACCTGAAAGATTGGGTTCAATTTCATGATGATTGCCATATGAGGGGTTTCCTAAAATGGCGGTGTACCCCCAAGTCATCCATTTCTCGAAAGGTAGCGGTGAGCTACCTGAGTTCCCCCTTGCGTAGCAAGTATTAGGGGGCGAGCGGTGCAAGTGCAAGAGTTTGGGCCGGTTATGTCTCGGTCCGCCTTTCAAGGGGGG
>Ga0126342_10001225_pt1 | contig 34900 bp, 32 predicted proteins | sample Cyp1metagenome_FD_92528 | JGI IMG/M metagenome (GOLD analysis project Ga0126342, IMG submission 92528) | Coral microbial communities from Lord Howe Island, Old Settlement Bay, Australia - Cyphastrea 1 metagenome | ecosystem: Host-associated > Invertebrates > Cnidaria > Coral ...
CGTCCTGAAAGTATGGGCCCTTGAGCCACCATATATCGAGCAGGTCATGAACCCTTCGTTCATATCTGCATAAACCCTCAAGACAATCGAATGGACAAAGGCTGGCATGAACTGGAATTCACAGATATATATCTATATATCTATATATCTATATATCTTTATATCTATATATCTATATATCTATATATATCTATAGATAATATATCCATTGACAAAATCTCCTTAAACCGAACCTTCCATGAAGTCGGCGGCTCCGTTTCCGCAGGTCATGCTTTGATCTTTGCCTCGAAACGGAACTGTTCGTTGGAGAATTTCGTGGCGAGCTCCAAGTCCGTCTTTGGAGCGGTGGAGGCGTATTCGGAAACCATCCAAAAATGGAGATCTCTAATGGGAATATCATGGAATATTTATATATATATATGGAAATATATATATGGAAATACATCTATATAAATATATTTATATAATTATATATATATATGGATAAAATCGATGAAGAATGTCAAGCCAGGGTTTTCTAAGCCACCAGTTTTATTCCATGTCATGAACATTCCATGGACATGTCGGATTTTGGGACATGAATTTCTCGAGGTGTCGATGGATTACGACATGGAGGTTGAGAAAGCCATCGGCCGCGCCTCCAAATGTTTCCCCGTCTTCGTGAAGATCTCCATCCCCTCGCAGGTCTGAAATACGTTCGTGGCGTATGTCTATATGATGGTGTACCCGGCCTGGTAAACATAGAAAAAACTATTAAAAATGGCCATAGAAATAGTGGATTTTCCCATGAAAATGGTGATTTTTCATAGTTATGTTAGTTATAGTTGATGGTGTATATGATGTGACATACCCTCTGGTAAACTAACATAGCTATGGTATAGATGACCCATTGAAATAGATGGTTTACCTATTAAAAATAGTGATGTTCTATAGCTATGTTAAATTACCAGAGGGTACATGGTGTATCTTTCTATATGATGGTGTATGATGTAATGTAATGTAGTGTAGTGTAATGTAGTGTAATGTATTGTGTTGTATTGTGTTGTATTGTAATTCAATGTATGTATTTATTGATTGGTTATGTTTACACTAAACTATGTATAGCAGAAATGAAGATCAGAGAACCAATAGTCTGAAATTTTGTGACAAAAAAACAGTTGTTTGCAGAAATAAAGGCAGTGGTTTGCCACCATTAAATGAAGACAGCACCAACTGATTAGCGGAGTCGTGTCATAAAATTTGAGGAATGGCCAACAATCGTGGGGAAGTATCCAAAAAACAATGGGAATGTTTGAGTTTCCTATTTGGTGGTGTCATTCACATTGCTGATTGGATCATTCCCAAAAAAAAAAATTGAAGGGTGAAGGAACAGCCCTAGAATTCATTGAGGATTCAACCTCCAATTGTTGCTTATAAATACTCCATATATTCCCCATCAGATGTTGGTTTTAGACCTGGTTAACCCAGTATAGTCAGAGTCAGATCCCCAGTATATAACCACTATATCACAAATCTATATCATCATATGTATTGGCAAGTTTTCCCATGTAAACGTGGCTCAAATCTCCATTTTTCTGGGTTAAATCCCATTTTTCTGGGTTGGTTTCCCAACTTGAGTTGCTGAAATCCCAAGGATCATTCCGCAGTTTTCTCCAGGTGGAAGAAAGCGCAGCAGTGCAGCAACTCTGCCAACGCTTTGCAGAGTTACGGGAACAGCAGCAACAGGAGGTCGAGTCTTCTTCATTGGCTGGATTGGTGATTGAATCCATGGGGATTAACCGCCGGTAAAAATTGATCCGTTTTTTGTTGATGGTTAAACCTCAATCAATCCAGAAGATCTCTATGAAAACCATCTCAAATCAGGAAAAAAACAGGGATTTTGCATGAATTTTCCTATGGGACAACCTGGAATTGTCCCATGATTTCCCATATCTTCTCCCATAATTTCCATTGATTTTCCCATAGTTCATGGAGAAAGCCATGGGATTTCCCATTCGGAGGCTTTTCAGGCGAAGCATCGTCAGCAGCGTCTGCTGCTGCGCCGCCGTGCCAAGAGCGAGGAGCTGCTGATGCGCCGGGAGCAGCGGCTGCAGAGAGCTCGGGACGCCGTGGAGGACGGATGATTTTCCCCTTGAAACATGGGCGATTTTCCTATGGAAAAATCAGTGACAACTAATATGAAAAATATGGGATAATCATAGAATCCATGAAAAATATGAAGCGGTCTTCTGTTGTTTGGGGTTTCAAAGTTGTTGGGAATGCTTGGATGATTTGGATGCTTGTTTGGTTTACGAAGTAGTCACTAAATTAGTTACGAGTCCACATTCGTGGGACTCTCCCATATTTAAAATGAGTTGTAACACCAGTGAGCAGTTACTGAGATAAATCAGCAGATGATCCTCCAGGTAGGGTGCTTTGGGGAGATGACTTTATGGTCTTTATGAATCGAATGGTATGAAAGGGATGTTTTGGCATGTTTTGGCCGCCAAAAAAAAATGGGAAAATTGTGCTGGTAATCGTCATCCCAATCCCCATGGTATTAGTTATATTAGTTATATATATATAATTATATATATATACCCTCCAGTAGATTAACATAGACCCTGGCAGATCAGATAGGGGTTGGAAGATTAGTTTCCACTCAAGATTGGCTAGTTTCAGGGTCTATGTTAATTTACCAGAGGGTATATATCATGGTATTAGTTATATCATATCCCCAAATCAAACAGTAAGATCAGCTAATTTCTGGCCATTTAACATAGCCATGAATGATACTCATGTGTAGATGATTTACCTATCAACCATGGCCATGTGTCTTGGCTATGTTCGATTACCAGCGGGTATTTCAAGTCTCCATATATCATGATTAACCATTATTAATTAGTCATTGCTAAATATCATTAACAATTATTGACAATCATGAAGAATCAGTAACCATCATTCATTATTATCAGCATGAACCAGTATCGAGTATCATCAAGCATTATCAACCATTGAAAACCATGCAATTCGGATGGGTAAACAATTCTTGCTGCATTGATTCAATGTTGCCAGATCGACCCCATCGAGCCTGAAGCGCCAGCCGCACCGCGCGTTCCCTTGGTGCCGCGAGCTGAGTTGGAAGGTACCCCAACGAGCGAAATCGGCGCTGGGGCCGTGTGGGTGGATGGAAGAAGAAATCCTGCACCACCAAAAGGATGGTAGAAAGCCTATCAATAATGGTAGAAAATCCCCATTATCATCCATTATCCCAATTCCATTCCCATGATATGTCCCAATGTTCCATTAAAACCAATGGCTGGTTGGTTTCAATCATTTTTTGGAATTTTCCATTTCATCTATGGGATGTCATCCCAACCCCATTGACGAACTCCATCATTTTTCAAGATGGTGAAATTGCACCACCAACCAGCTATCAATAATGGGGTCAACCACCGTTTAAAAACTGGTGATTTGGATGAATATCCACAGTAAGGGACCAGAGATGTTAGTCTATGATTACTGGTTGGTGGTTTGGAACATTTTTTTCCACAATATGTGGGATAATCCTTCCCATTGACGAACTCATATTTTTCAGAGGGATCGAAACCACCAACCAATATTATAGATCTATAGTGATTAACCATATTATAACTATAGTTGATTACCATTAACCATAGATTAACTACCAACCAGGTATTGACCATCCTTTTTTTTGGATCTCATTGGTTGCCGAAAAAATTCATGACGTCCGCGGACTTTCCCAGAAATCCACTGTGACGACCTTGTGTTGAACCACTGGATTTTTTGATGATGGACATCCAAGCATTTTATGGACACATACCCTCTGGTAAACTAACGTAACTATTGGAAATCACCATTTTTAACGGGAAAACTCACTATAAATGACCATTTTCAATAGCTATGTTAAATTACCAGAGGGTACTTGGAATATGATAAGCAAAAGAAATGTGGGTGTATTTTATACATGGATAACTGGATAAAATCTATTTGGATACCATATTTCATAGTTGGCTTTGTTTGATCATGGTGCCCCAAGAAAAGATGGACGGTGTTTGGGTTAAGGACTTCACCATCATTCTTGCGGCTGGTTTGAAAAATTGCTTTATGATTACCCTTTGGTAATTTAACATAGCTATTGAAAATCACCATTTATAGTGGATTTTCCCATTAAAAATGGTGATTTCCAATAGCTATGTTAGTTTACCAGAAGGTATAAGCAAATCCCAGATTTTTGTTGACCGGGATACCTATCTACATCTACCAAGCAGTATTCATAATGGGATCAAACATTATGAATTTCAACATATTTTCATAGCATCTTTGGGACTTATTTTCTGCCATTTTTCGATCACAACTTGGATCATCTTCCCATTCCTGGAGGGACAAGCAGGAATTTATACAACAATTCTTAGGGTTTCTGTTTTGGGATGAGGGGGCACCATATGCCATATCCATATACCATGTTTTGACCATGGCAGATGTTCTGAGATGATTTGGATGATTCCAAGTCACTCATGTCTGCTATGGATCAGGATTCTGAACTATCTATGGAAACGGGGTTTGCTGTGAAAATGTTGTGTTTGTTTGGAAAGGGCGTACCCCATCCATTGGTTCCTCGGAATTGTCCTCCGGTTAGGAATTTAGCCTATGAAATTGCCATAAATTGCCATGTCTTGTGTGAAAAATCCGGCACCACAGCCATTGGAACATGATCTTCCCAGTCATCTCCAGCCGGAGGCCGCTCGGATTGGGGCATTTTTGCGCGCTCGGTGCAGGCCATGTGTCCGTGTGGATGTGCTGCTGGAATTGAACCTGAGCTGCTGTGTTTGTTTTTTGACTTTGGATACTTCGATGGACAATTCGATTTTCAAATCCTGGGATAAGTCATCTGGTGGTTTGGAACCATGGATTTTTTCATGTTCCCCAAGAGTTGGGATGATGATCCAATCATGATCTACCACCACTGGTTGGTGGTTTGAAACATGAATTGTATGTTTCCATTCAGTTGGGAATGTCATCATCCCAATTGACTTTCACTCCATCATTTGTCAGAGGGGTAGGCTCAACCACCAACCAGTATTATAGATCTATAGTGATTAACCATATTATAACTATAGTTGATTACCATTAACCATAGATTAACTACCAACCAGGTATTGTTCATTATAATGGGCATAAATCATATACGAGAATTATCCCCATATCTACCACCAATTCGTCGATGGATAATTCGATGAAAGTCCCGAGTTCAGGTCCTGGGAGAGGTCAAAGAGATGACCTACCACTGCGGCAAGTGTCAGGCATGGAACCCGACCATGAAATGTGCATTTCATGGGGAGTTCCACGGGGATTTTTCGGATTTTTCCATGGCATTTTGGAAGGCGATGTTTGGAAGGGTCAATCTCCTCAGTGATTTTTCGAGGTTTCTTTGTTTTCATTAGATCCATATTGTTTATTGTGTTTTCCACGCTTTCAAGTATGGAATTTATATCATGAAACATGGGGATGGTGTTTCTCGGGTCGCCGACGACAGGAGGGGGGCCAGGGCGGCCAAGAAATTCAACGATACACTTAGATCCCATGTTTTGGCATGTTTTGGTGAGCTAATGTCAAGCCCGGAGTTTTATAAACCCCGCTGTTTCATTGGGGTACCATTTGAGTATTAGATTACCACTAGTTGGGGAGTACCCCCCCTAATTAATAAACCGAACCATGGTTTATTAATCCAGGGTTGACATCGCCATTCTTCACTGCTTTACTTTGTTAACTCCCCATTCTTCACTGGTCCAATCCTGTTTGTTGCTTGAATCCACTAAAATAAAGTTTATAAAATCCTTAAATCCCAACTTAAAGATTATAATCAAAAAAGTGCTGCTTCTCCCCTTGAAATCCCATTTCTTTCTGGTGTACCTATCATTTCATCACATGGGAAATATGGGAAAATCATATATAGTCCCTGGCAAAACATGGGAAAATCAGAGTAAAATTATGGGAAATATGGGAAAATACACTATAAATGGAGGAATGATCCCATTATTTAGTCACTAATGTGGCTAAAACAATGTCAGAAACCACCCATTTGGGAATGGTAAACATGCCAGCTATAAAAATGGTGATGACTGGGGGATGGTGCAAATGACATTGTTTTACCCACATTGCTTCGATATGTATCTACCATAAACCATAGTTAATTCATCCAGATGATATTCACCAACTTGGCTAACAGTCACAGATCAGCAACCACCATCCTGTTTTAAAAAAAAAAAAGGAAAAAACATGTCTCTTCAGTTTTGCATCACCATTTCCTAGCGTTTCATTAGTAGATATTTCCAGATCTAATTGATTCACAATTATTCTGGTTGGTGGTGTGGGACATATATTGGTATTAATAATCCCAACTGACTTTCATATTTTTCAGAGAGGTTGAAACCACCAACCAGTATTGTTCATTATAATGGGCATTTCATAGAATATACGAGAATTATCCCCATCATATCTCCATTATCCCCATACCATCCATATCTTTAGTATTATCCCGTGTTTGTATCATCATATTATATATAATATTATATACAATATCTATATATTATCATTTATATTGCATGATTATTATCCAATGTTTTATCATCATATTATCATCCATATCTCTATTATTATACCATAATATCCATATTTGGTTGGTGGTTTGGAACATGTTTTTTTTCCAACTGACTAATATTTTTCAGATGGGTTGAAACCACCAACCAGCTATCATTATCTGTATTATTACCCTCTGGTAAACGTTTACATAACTGATGGGAAAATCACCATTTTCAATGGGTAAATCAACTATTTCAAAGGGCAGGCCATGGCTTCAAGTTCCAAATTCATCCATTTATAGTGTATTTTCCCATATTTTCCTATGAATGTCCTATGTATTTTCCCATATTTTCCATCGTATATCCCATTAATAAATCACCATAAAAACCACCATAAAAATCCATGGAAAATCCTTCAGATCCATAGGGCACCACCAAAAAAAACAAAAAGCGCAACTCTGCGTGGCTTACGAGGTGCGTTTGCGTCGCCATGCCACCTCGCCACGCATCACCTGTGCCGAAGAAGCGCTCGCGGCATGGGTGGCCCGGCAGAAAAAACACGGGGAGACTGGGGAAACCCAGGGGAAAAACACGGAAAAAGACTGGGGAAAGGAGGAATAAAGGTGTTTTTTTCTGGATCTTATCCATATTGTATACCCTCTGGTAATTTAACATAGCTATGGAAAATCACCATTTTTAATGGGAAAATCCACTATTTCTATGGCCATATTCAATAGCTATTTTGACATAACCAGAGGGTAATTATGATCCATGAAAAGTGGAGAAATTGTGATGACTTAACTCAATTGGTGTTCAAAAGAATGTAAATTCGAATGCTCATGTTTGGACGATAGAAGAAGCATTTAGGTTGAAGCAATGAAAAGCCAGAGGATTTGACGATTCAAAACAGGGGGGCGAACCTATAACGAACCAAGAAATTCTGGGAAAAATGACGATTGAGCCTGGAGAATCGCAAATATAACAGACAACAAATGGTAAGTTTGATAAAGAAAAGATGAGAATATAGCCACCAAGACATTGTAAAATGCGATTGATTGAAACATCCGTTTCCGTGGGTTCATCATTTGACCAATTCCCACATGGAATAAAGGCGTCATGGGTTTTGAGTCGGATTTGTTGTGAAGCTTGGCAGAATTTTGGATACATGGTTAACCCACGATAGGCCATGTTAACTGTTCAGTCAAAGCGACCTTAATTGACTTCACCATACATGATACTAGCTGAGGAAACCATAACTTTGCTGGCACAAATCAGTTTTGAGATCTCAGTTCCTAATTATCCATATACTATACAATTGCAGATACCTCATAGGTACGATAGGTATTTCCCATATTCCCATTTGACGAATATAGTATATTTTTCTTGGATGATCATGACTTAGGAAATCCCATATAACCACAGGCTGTAGCCAGCTTAATATTCCTATTGTACCAAGCTTTTTCATCACGATTGATAATTCCAAATCAAAAAATCCCAGGATCATTCTCAACCACTATTTATTACCACTGTTTTTTCACAAATCCCTACTTGGTGGCTCATCCCACGAATCGTAAGTGGGATATAACCCCAAAAATTTACATGGGATTTTTGTAGAGTTAATCCACTTTTAATTGGGGGTATACATCAAGTAGAAATCCCTATCCATCCCTAGAAATCCCTAGAAATCCCTAGAAATCCCTATCCCTCATCCCATCTTTCCCAGCTTCCCATCCGGGGATCCCCCAAGGGTTTCCCCAAGGTCCTGAAAAGTCGCCGCGTGCGGAGGGGCCGTGTCCTGGAACTGGGCGCTGGAACGGGCTTGGCCGGACTGGTGGCAGCGCCTCCGGCGAAGTTGTTCGGATCCGTCGGAGGGAGCAGCTGGCACCATGTCGTAACGCATCCATGATGGTACCCTCCAGTAAATTAACATAGACCCTGGATTGACCCTGGATTGACCCTGGATTGACCCTGGTAGATACTGTAGGGGTTGGAAGATTAGTTTCCTCTACAAATTGGTGATTTTCAGGGTCTATGTTAATTTACTGGAGGGTAAACATAGATCGATATGGAAAAACCTACTGGGTCTTTTTGGGGGAAAATCGTGTATACTTTTATGGTTGATGTTCCACATATCAACGTTTACAGGAGGGTTTATATTTGGCTGGTTTGGCTGCTTTGGGAGGTCAGGTGATTTCATGTTTTTCCGAAAAACAAAAAAAGATCCAAGATGCTGAAAAACATCTCATCCAAGATTGAAGTATGCTTTTTGGAAACTTGCAGCTGTTTTTTTGTTTTTCCCGCTTCGTCTTGGATGTCTTGGAGATGTTGGGCTGGGCAGCTGGGCTTCCTTGATGCTTCATTGTAGCCTGGTAATTTTCCCAGGTTACCCTAGGCCTCCCTGGTGACAACCACTTAAGGCATGTGTTGTATCTCATGGGTGTACATAAGTCATAGCCGAGTTTGTGCTTGTGTATATCCCATAGTTAATGCCATGGCGTACATCACACATCAGATCTCTATCCCCAGAAAAGTAATGCCATTGATGACATCCTACTACTATTCAATGGATTGCTTTTGTTGGGAAAATCTCAACCGGAAACCATCGATGTTCCCATTAAGATCATGGGGCTTAAACCAGTAAATGTTCCCAAAAAAAACAGTCCATTGAATCCAACATATCTCAATAAATCCCAATGAAAATCCATCATTTTTCATCTATCCAGTGGTTAGGAGGGAGCCAAGGAGCCAGTGCTATTCATATTCCCTATTTTTCATGGGGAGCCAGCCAAGGAGCTACGAATGGAGTTTTCCAATCACCTAATAGTCATGGTTAATCCCAATGTTTCATGCTTCCTAAGCCATATCCCCACAATGTGGGGCCCCCCAGTTATAAGATCGTTTATAAACCCCATTAACTAGTTCGTTATATGTACCATAAACCATAGTGAATATGGAGTTATGTTCACCAACTTAGCTATCGAACGGGGGCCCCACATTGCATGGTGTTCACGGCCCGCCAGGCCCGCCTCAGTCGAAAGCATGTGGAGCTCACGGACGGCGATCTGCCGTCCGTCGAAGCGCTGGAGGAAGCCGTGGCCCTGAACCGTGGCACCGTGCCGCAGGTGAACGACGGGAGCGGATGGGGATGGGCGAAGTGGGTCCATTTTTATAGCCCAATAAATAGGAGATTGGATGGTTATGATGGTTATAGCCCAATAAATAGGAAAAATTCATTGGTATAGCTATAAATTGATCAATCTATAGCTAATAATTGATATTCCTACTATCAATTTATAGTTACATAATACCAAACATAGGATGGTTATGATGGTTATAGTGATATAATAGCAAAGATAGAAATGGTGATTTACCCATTAGAAATCTAGAAATGGTATAATAGCAAAGATTTATATTATTATATTGTCATTTATATTATATGATTATCATCCCATGTGTTATCATCATATTGTCATCCATATCTCTATGTGAACAAGATGTGGGGACCAAGAACAATTGGGCACCCTAGACAACCAGAGATGGATGGTTATAGTTATATAATAGCAAAGATAGAAATGGTGATTTACCCATTAGAAATGGTGATTTTCCATAAATAGATGGTTATAGCCCAATAAATAGGAATAATTCATTGGTATAGCTATAAATTGATCAATCTATAGCTATTAATTAATATTCCTACTATCAATTTGTAGTTTTGTAATACCAAACATAGGAATAAACCGCCAACCAGTTATATAATACCAAACATGGTGAAGACAATAGTTAATACTCCCATATAATATATATGGTATCAAAGTGTTTTTCCCATCCCTCTACGCCATGGTTTCTGCGTGGTGTTGAGTAGTGTTCATCAATAATTGTGGCAAAAGATCGGATTTTGCAACAAACCTATCAACCAACCATGACTGGTTGGTGGTTTGGAACATGATTTTTATGACTTTCCATATATTGGGAATGTCATAACCCCAACTGACTTTCAGTCCATCATTTTTCAGAGGGGTAGGTATACCACCAACCATGACAGGTTGGGTCATTTGTTCATCGTAAGGGTAGACCCAATATCATAGACACCCGAATTGGCTATAGTGGCTCGGGTTTTTGTTGGACCATCCAGCAGCTCATAACTGGTCATGGTCATTTTATGCCTCTTTACTGCAAAAAAAAATAGACAAAGATCATCAAAGATCCCGTTTTCATCTTCCAATTTTTTACTAATCCATTTCTATCCCATTTCTATCCTATGTCTATCCCATTTCTATCCCATTTCTATCCCATGTTCCAATGATTTTTAAGTCCCATGGCCATCCCATGGCCATGGCAGGGCCGTTCTGCATCCAGCAGGTGTCTCTTGGTGCTCGGCAGTTGAAGTTTGGCGAAGTCCCTGCGATGAAGAAGTTTGACGCTCGGACGAAAACCTCTGGGAATGTTGGGTTTAATGGTGATTTAATGCTGGTTTAATGCTGTTTTAATGGCGGGTTTAATGGTGGTTTAATGATGGGTTTAATGGTGGTTTAATGATGGTTTAATGGTGGTTTGATGGGATTTCACTGAGAATTGAATGTGAGATCACAATCAGGGGGTTGCTGCCTTGAAGTCAATGCCTCGAAGTCAGCTCTTCGGGCACCCGCCCATTTTTTTTGACACACCATTTTTCATGGCAATTGTGGTGAATCTTTGGCACCATCAAAGCTTGCAACGGTGATTTAACTTACGGTCGGATTTAGGAAACGAACCATATTTTGGGGATATCATTGCGAAAATTTGGATCATCCATGGATTGGTTTAAGGGAACATTTACTGGTTTAAGCCCCATAGTTAATGGGAAAATCTATGGTTTCCGGTTACAATTTTCCCAACAAAACCAATCCAATCAGATAAGTGTGGATTTAACGAAAAACCACCCAAAACAGGGGATGGATGATAGGTATTGACAGACTCGTCAGGACTTGGCAAAAAAAAACAATAGGTATATTGGTTTTATAAAGTTAGGCTACATTTTTTCGATTTATGGTGGATATGTTCTCTGGATATATCTCGAATTGGATGTGTTTTTTCAACTGACAACTGGCACCCTGTTTCTGCGCTAGGACTTGATCATTGCAGCGGAAATCTGCACGGAGAAGGATCACGCAGCCATTTTGAGAACTGCACGGAAACTGCTGATGCTTGGCTGGTTGGAGGATGGGATTCGTTTACCCTCTGGTAAACAAACAAAACGCTATTGAAAATGGCCATAGAAATAGTTGATTTACCCATTAGAAATTGTGATTTTCCATAGTTATGTTTGTTTACCATTGGTTACTGGTTGGTGGTTTGGAACATGAATTTCATTTTTCCATTCAGTTGGGAATAAACAGATCCCAACTGACGAAGTCATATTTTTCAGAGGGGTAGGTATACCACCAACCAGTTGGTGTTGGGAGATGGGAGACCGTTTAACATGGTTAAATTCACAGTGAATGTAGATGGGATTGGTTCAAACTGATTGACTCCAAAAAAGATACATGGCATGGGGGGGGTTCCGAAAATAGGGGTACCCCCAAATCATCCATTTTAGTGGAATGTTCCATTATAAACAATCCATTTTGGAGTACCTCCATTTATGGAAACCCCAACATGGTTGAATTCTAGAAGTGCCAAATTGATGTGTCCATTGGCCGTAATATTGAGATGTGCCTAAAAAGAATGGTTTCTGCCAAGAGTCAACATCTGTTTTAGCCACAAATACCGGGGTTCTTGCTCCCCGTTGAATGGGTTGAAACGACGCAACCAGACACTCTTCAACTTCTCATGGGTGACCGGTCACCAGCTTTAGATTTCATTCATTTTGCAGGATGAAATGATGAAATCTAAGATGTTTTCTTGGATACAAAGCCACTTGCTTTTGCTTGATATCCCCATGATATCTCCATGATATCTCCATGATATCTCCATGATATCTCCAAAATCTGAATCTTTTTGTGGGTCATGAAGCCCCTGGCTCCAGCCTAGCCTTCCATTTGGTGTAGCTTCACCATCCCTGAGGAAATCCACCGGCAGTTTTGTGATCATGGCCTCCAGCGGCCTTGAAACTTTCCTGCGGGAAGCTGCAGGGGTCTTTCCCAAGATCCAGTTGAAGAGGTGCCGGGATAGAACTCACCAGATCTACCGCGTGGTTCCCTGGCTGGTTCCCCATATGGGGGGTTCCTTCCTAAAATGGGGGTACCCCAATAGCTGGATGGTTTATTTCATGGAAAATGCGAACATAAAGTGCATGATTTGGGGGTACCCCCATTTTAGGAAACCTCCATATTAATAATTTTATCAAGATGGGTATAGCTCAAAATGATGAGAACCTGCCCTTTCTCCAGATCGGAGTTGAAGAACCGGAAGTAAAACTGGTCCAGAAACTGGTGCTAAACCTAGAGAATGGGGGAATGACTTTTAACAGTTATTCATTGGATCATTCACCCATTTCCTACGCAAATAGCACTAAGGAAAGAATGGTCAAATGAGAGCATTTGACATAAAAGTCCATGTTTTTTTAGGATTTTTCCATGACAAACCATCCAAGTTGAGTTCAGCCCCATTGGACATCTCCATCGGTTGATTCTTCACGCCAGGGAATATGACGACGCTGTGAGCAAAGCCCTGCACTCTCCTCAGGGGCGCACATTCAAAGCGTCGGTTTGTCGTCTGCGTTTGAAAGCAGGGAAATACCCTCTGGTAAACATACAAAAAACTATGGAAAATCACCATTTTCAATGGGAAAATCCACGATTTCTATGGTCATTTTCAATAGCTATTTTGACATAACCAGAGGGTAAATCATTGCAATTTGGGTCAATCCCCCAACTTACAACTGATGCTTAGTGCCTTACCAATCGGTAATCCATGATTTTCTTCGACAATTGTCCTTCTTTTAAACCTCCATGTTCGGGGATTTCCTAGCCACGTTGGACTACCAGAGCATCAAAGCCTATAAAAGCTATGTTTATCATGACTATCCAGTGGTTAGGAGGGAGCCAAGGAGCGAGGGGTATTCATATTCCCTATTAAATGGGGAGCCAGTTGGAGCTACGAATGGAGTTTTTCAATCACCTAATAGATGATATAGCCATCATTATCACATTCTGAATATCTCCCACTACATAGCCATGAAAACTACCCAGAAGAGCGCGCCAATCCCCACAAAATTCTCCATGAAATCCCATCAAAAGTCACATTAAGTCCGTTCCAACATACCATTGAATATACCCTCTGGTAATTTAACAAATGGGATTTTATGGTGATTCAATGGTATGTTATAGGGATTCAATGGGATATTAATGGGATATACCCTCTGGTAATTTAACATAGCTATGGAAAATCACCTTTTTTAATGGGAAAAACCACTATTTCTATGGCAATTTTTTCAATAGCTATGTTAGTTTACCAGAGGGTAGCCATTATATAGTCATAAATATCTTGAGATGAATCGACGTTCTACCATAGTCATGAAAATATAGACATATTATGGTTATATCATCACTTTATAAGCTATATATACATATACATATCATGGTTATATACATATTCTATATATGGGTTATTCTATATATCTATATGGGGATATATCCCGTGCCTTGTTATATATATATAATGGTTATATAAAATCCCCATATATCCCCATTGGTTCTATCATGTTCTATCAAGGCACGGGATGCCATGCCGCCCAAAGCTGGCCATTCTACGACGTCCTGGGCCGAAGCGACGTCTCAGCGAAGTGCAGGCCATGTCGGGATTGGGTCAATGTCAACAAAGAAAGGGGGGGGTTCAGCACTAATTTCCACTAGTTTGTAGTATTAATAATCATAATAATGATAATAAATGATAATAATGATGATGATGATCATCATCATCATGGTTGGAAAATAATGACAATGATTTAATTATGAGAATGATAGCAATTATGACGATGATACTGATATGTGTATTGGACATGAGTGATATTAAGCAAATGTTAATAGCCCCCAGTGGGTGAATTCGTTGTATAAACTCACATTTAAAAAAAGTGCTGGCAGGTGAAAGTGCAGCTTGAAAAGGAGGAAGTTGCTGAGAACGAAAGCCATCACAACCAGGAGACAGTTCTGTTGCGGGAAACCCCTGGATCTGATGGTACAACCGTAAAAACCCATGGGTTGTTCAATTGATGTTCCCTCGAAATCCGCTGAATTTTGGAGGATTGGGTTATCCGAAATCAGGAGAGTGAAGCTGAAGCGGAAGCGGAAGCTGAAGCTGAAGCGGAAGCTGAAGCGGAAGCGGAAGCTGAAGCGGAAGCGGAAGCTGAAGCGGAAGCTGAAGCGGAAGCTGAAGCGGAAGCTGAAGCGGGCGACGAGGGCGACGAGGGCGACCAGGGCAAAGTGCAGGACTCAAAACACCATGGGTTTAGTCGGCCGTTTTTGGCGACTTCGCAAATGATCAAAGTTTTTTTTATGGTCAGTTTCGGAGATTGGAAAAGGCTTTAGAACGCTTCGGAGATTGGCCTAAAATGTGTTTGGCGCCACATGTTTTCCAATTCATAGTCCTTCTGAAGCGGCATTGACGTGTCAAGGACTTGGCAGAAGCGGGAGAGAGAATGGCCAAAGGCTTGCTTATATCCAAATGGAAGATGATACAGTTTATTTATTTAACATAGCCATGGAAAATGGCCCATTTATAGATGGTTTACCTATTAAAAATGGTGATTTTCCATGGCTATGTTAAATAACCAGATGATAAACTGAACCACCAAATTTGTTTTTTTTTGTGGGCAACCCTGGCTGCCATAAACAACTGCCATTTGAGGATGATGTCAATGCCACCCATGTCCAGCTGTGGAGAAGGTCGCTTGAGATTGTTGAATTTGAATTTGTTATGGGTCTTTTGACCCTGGTACCCTTAGGTACCTTAAGATATCTTAAGATAGTTTGTCAATGAATGTTTATTCCCCCAGTCATATGGTACGAATAGGTAACAAACGACCCATCCCCAAATGGCGGGTGAAACCTCCTCCACCCGACCTGCAGGCTTTCCTCGTCTCAAGCACTCGCAGAGTGACTGCCAGCTTTCAGAAAGGTATCGAGCCCCCGAGGCTGGGAAGACTAGGTCAATCGACTGGATGGGTACAAACTAATCCTCACTAGTCTTTTGGTATCAATGGGATTATCTACTAACTCACCAGCTAAGAATTTCTGGTATTTTTTGCAGGGTATCTGGCTGATTGGCTATGAAGAGGGTCCATTCCTGTGACCAAAAAATGTGGATCTTCAATGGATTTTATGGTGATTCATAGGGCCGTCATAGGGAATTCACCAAGCAATTCATGGGGATACGAATGGGAAATATCCTTTGGTGAATCTATGGAAAATGGCCCATAGAAATAGATGATTTACCTATTGAAATGGCGATGTTCAGTAGCTGTGTTATATTAACAGAGGGTAAAAAGTCTGCACGTTTAGAAGATCCAATGAATGGATTTGAGACCATGATCGTTCAGTGGTTTATCGTGGTTTATCATCATATTTAATCATGTTCCAATAACGTTTGTCAAACTTCGATTTTGTGGCCAGGGAAGAAGTGAAGGAACGATTCCCAAGGGCTTGGGACTCAGAATTGAATGCCACTCATGAGCTTGAATTGGGACTGTGGGTTATCAATGAAGGCTTCGATAACATTAATTACAGATCCTAGATGTGGAGGTTTCCTAAAATGATGGTTCTGTCAAATCATCCATTGAAAAATGTTGGATTTTCCATAAAATAACACATCCAAACTTTGGGGTACCATGACGATGGACACCCCCATGTGATCGCAACTGCAAGCCAACTAAGGGCCTGACTCCGATGAGAGGCCAGACATGGCCAGACCAAACCGGGCCGAAAAATCATGTGGTAAACAATCCAAGTCAAAGCATCCACCAATTTTGGTTCTCCATTTGGGGGTCAAAGAGATGGTTTCGTTTTTGGATGACCAGAATATCATGGTCCAAAGAGGGAAGGCAACCAGTGAAACTTGCGATGAGCTGCTCAAAAAGCCGCACTTTGCGCACTTATTCCCTTAGAGTTTCTTGGGGATTTTGGGGGGATAATGGTAGTTTAGCCTCTAGTCAAACATGGCAATATATTATGGCAATGAAAAAAAACTTCCCCAATTTGTTCATAATTGTTCGTTGATCATAAACAATGGCCGGTTGGTGGTTTGGAACATGAATTTGATTACTTTCCATTCAGTTGGGAATGACTCATCATCCCAACTGACGAACTCACTCCATCATTTTTCAGAGGGGTAGGTAGGTAGGTAGGTATACCACCAACCAGTCTCATGGCTACATATCATGGTTAAAAACAAGGGACTTTTTCTGGTCTTTTTCATGGGATTTCCATGGGGGAATTGGTCGAAGAAATCATCGCTGAAGCCTTTTCTGGATTAGCTCACCTGAATGGACCGAATCATCCAAAAATCCGAAGCGGAGGAACCGGGCCCTGAGAGATTGGTGGTAAAAAAAGACTTACCCGGCCTGGTAATTTGTTACAAAAAGCTATGGAAAATGGTGATTTAGTTCGTGGATGTTCCCATTGAAAATGGTGATTCCTCTGGTAATTGAAGTTACAGTGTGCGAAATTGAATATGGCCCATTTATAGATGATTTTCCCATTAAAACTAATTAAAACCTCCATTTATAATGGATTTTCCATAGCTATGTTAAATAACCAGATGGTACTTGTGCTTAGTATCCACAATGGAGGTTGCTGGGATGATTATTGATAGTAGGGAATGGGGGAATGATCCACTGGCTAACTATCATGACAATAATCATCCCAGCAACCCCCAGCAACCCATCCATTCCCTACGTTTAGCAGTAAGAAAAAACATGGCTTTCCCATCGCTTTTCGGTGAAGATCTTCCCCTGCAGATCACATCGATCAGCTTATCCTCATGAAAGAGGTGCCGCTGACGGTCAAAATTCAGCCAGAAAAAATGGTGGATTTGGAGGGTTTCCTAAGTCATAGGGGAATCCCCAGTCTAAAATAGGAGTCGCTGAGTTGATGAAATATGAAATGTCGATCCGAGGATTGCTCAGAATTCACCGGGACCCCTAATCTTATATTTGATGCATACAATGAAAAACTCGCGCAAAACCCATGGTTTCATGGTTTCGGGTAGGTGTTCTCGGAATTCTGAATCCATTTAGTGCTTGTAGAGCTTCCAATTGGACACAGAACCCCCAACAGAAAGATTGATTTTCCAGGGTTTTATAGATGATGTTCATCTCATTTCATCTCACGATTTCAAAATATTTCAAGGTATCCAACTTGTCTATCCAAGTGATAGAAACACTGAAACAAGGGTCATGGAGTCATGATGGATTTACCGGGGATATGATGAGAAATATCGCCAACAGTAAATTCATGATGAGTTTGTCTCAAAATCGCGGGAAAACCCCAATATCTCATATTGTTAATGTGGAAAATGATGTTCAAAATGTCTCAACCATTGGCTGGTTTTTGGGGGGGTCACAAATTTTGCACGCTCCATTTCTCACTAAGTTGGAATTGAATTGCTTCCAGGGCTTCACTCATGTTAGCTGAGTCTGGCCCCAAGAAGAGTGTGCAACAAGAATAAACATTCTATGTCTAATTATGCATGATATGCATAGTGATAGCAATCATAACCATAATGATATTCAAAATGATCATAATTATAACAGCAATGATATTCAAAAGAACCTGTGGCAAACGAGAGCAAAATAAAGAAAAAAACACAATATTCATAGCGTATTATTGATAATGATAAGATCACATAACGTAATTAAAACTACAACATTAACATCATTCATAGTTATTAATAATGATAAGATTCTGATTGTTAAAACATATTAAACATCAGTATCAATCACCATTAACATATAGTCAGTATCATTACCAGTTGGTTTATCAATATCATTCAGAATATCATGTTCAAACATCCATAAATATTTAATTATTAATATCATCATAGTGTCATTCATGATTATATTGATTATCCAATGTGTCCCTAACATAACATTATATAATATGTCATATCGTTAATATATTGTTAATATATCATGAACATGTATAATTCATAATATCATTCATAAGACCATTAAAATATGTCATCTGGTTGGTGGTTTGGAACATGTTTTACTTTTCCATATATTGGGAATAGTAACCCCAACTGACTTTCATACCTTTCAGAGGGGTGGCTCAACCACCAATCAGATATAAATCATTCAAAATATCAATCCCAGATCTTCGACCTTTCATCACTATCTGATCATAATTATCCTAGATCTATCGAAATCTCATAGATCATCCCTTTTTCATATACCCATATGTTCAATCCCTATCAAATCCCTAGTGATGTCATCACTATCTCATTATCTATAATAGTATCCAATCACCATCCCTATCACAACCATAATAGTAATCCATTATCCCTAGTAAGTCCCTTGAAATCCTTACCTGGTTGGTGGTTTGGAACATGAATTTTAGTTGTCCATTCATAAGACCATTTATATATGTCATTATCATTATTTACAATGCCTTTGATTTCCCGATGACAGGTTCACAGCCTCCTTCCGCCTTGGTGGCCCAGCGGCAAAGCGTGGCACGTCCACTGATCCGCCGAGCACCGCGACCCACATGGGGGTTTGGTGCGGGAATCAAACGTGGCAATGGAAATAACATCTATACATGGCTGGTTGGTGGTTTGGAACATTTTTTATTTTTCCATATATTGGGAATAATCATCCCAACTGAGTAATATTTTTCAGAGGGGTTGAAACCACCAACCAGATGGGATATTGTCCATTGCCAGTCATTGCCATGTCCATTGTCTAATTAAATGGGGAATTGTCGTTTTTGAATGTTTTTTGGATATCCGGCTTTTGTTGGTTATTTGCACATCCCAAAATATCCAAAAAGAATCCACAATTTCCCCAGAAAATTGGAGAAAATCCCACAAAATCATACACATTCCATGATTTTGGGGTTGGTAATTGTCCTGGCTACTGGGAATTTGGGACATCACTTCGAAAGTATTTGTTGGAGATGAGATATATTTGTTGGGTGATGTAAAAACATTTTTGGACATTTACCAACCCCTGATCCCTCTACTTGGGTGATATGAATAGCAAACTCGGACCTTTGAAACGGGTTTGGTTCATCATGGTATAAAAAGAATACGCAGAAATATGGAGGTATCCTACAATGGGGGTTTGGCCCTTTATCGCTGGATGATTTATTTCAGGGAAAATCCAAAAATAACATGGATGATTTGGGGGTACCCTCTGGTAAACAAACAAAAAGCTATTGAACATGGCCCATTTATAGTTGATTTACGTATTGAAGATTGTGATTTTCCATAGATATGTAAACGTTTACCAGAGGGTAGCCTATTTTTAGGAAACCTCCAAAAATAGATGCACTCGAAAAATCAAAAAACACGTCGGACAACACAGTCTCGATTTACACATGTTCGAGCATTTTTCGAGCCGAGGTCAAGTCACTTCCTTTCGGAAAGTTTCTGGCTTTGCCCAATCAGCCTTAACCTGGCACATTTCGGCAGTTGATGTTGGAAGTTCGTGAGTAGGCCTCTGGTAATGACTAACATAGCTATGGAAAGATCCACCATTTTTAATGGGAAAATCCACTATTTCTATGGCCATTTTCAATAGCTATGATAGTTTACCAGAGAGTAGCTTCCGCAACTTGGGATGAATTCGTGTGCAGCAAATTCATTGCGTGCAGCTCCTGCAGACATGTGCAGAGCTAAGAATGTACAAGTAGTCCATCCGGCCGTGGGACGCCAAAACGCGTTTGCCACCGGACGATGTCTTTGAATCCAATTCCCTAAGGGAAGTGCAGCGACGAAAAAATGAAAGAATTCTCATGCGCGTTTTGGAATGTGTTGAGTTCTTGAAAAATATGATCCCCCCAAAAAAATGGCATATATTAATTAAAATTATTAAAACCTTGTTAATAGATGTTTTAATAACAAATGTTGACGATTTTCCTGGTTTCATACCATGACCAGCTTTTTTGGGGGGGCCCAGGAAGCCACTTTTTACGACAACTCGCCCGTGAGGAATCCACCCAAATCCGGGCGATGACGTCGGTCATCGAGTCGCAGTACGAAAAGGAGATCAAGGCGCCACCGGCTGGTGACCAGGAACCGCCAGTTGTATCCAGTTGTATCGTAGCCAGATGCAATCTATGTTTAGTGGATGGTTTTTCCCTATGTTTTTGCTTGGTGAATGAAACTTGTTGAATTTTTTGGATTGCCAAGAACTATCGTGACTGATTTTTCATGGTACTTTTGCTCCCAGATATCCCCCGAAAGGTGATCACGGCAGCGGGTGAAGCCAACTACACCTTGATTACGAAGACGGCCAAGGTGGATCTCCCCTGGGAAAAGTCACCCTGGAATCGGAAACTGACCGAAACGATGGACCTATCCACCATCTTAATTATTGCTGTACGCCATTTATGACCTAGACCCATGGATTTTTGGGGGTTCAAAATTTTGGGGGAGAAAGTAAGAAATCAAAACCTCGCAAATCATTCTAGTATATTATAGAGGACTCAAGAATCGGATTCAACTTGATTAAAGTATGTTAAATTCTTTTTGTTGCTGGCTCTCAGTGGCCATTTTGGTTCCTGCCACCGACCAATCCGAGCCTTTGTGAAGCCACGAAAAACGATACACAAACCCGAGCCATGCTCGGAGCGTGGCCATGATCTTGAAGATTGGTCTCATTTTGGGGTCCGGAGCTCAGTGAAACGAAGATTTTGTCTGATCCACAAGGGAAATACCATCTGGTAATTTAACATAGCTATTGAAAATGGCCATTCATAGAGGATTTTCCCATGAAAAATGGTGATTTTCCATAGTTATGTTAGTTTACCAGAGTGTACCATCTGGGTTTAATATAGTTGAATAGTGGATTTTCCCAGCTACATAGCATGGTGATTTTCCATAGTTAAGTTAATTTGGAGGATTTGGTGGATTTGGAGGGTTTTCCTAGCCTCTGGTAATTTGTCACGTAACTATTGATAGTCACAATGCTATGTAGCTGGGTAAATCAACTATTTCGACTGGGCCATGTTCAATAGTCATGTTAGTTTACCAGAGGGTACTAGGGGTTTAATATAGTAATATAGTTTAATCATCCGTTATCCAACAAAAGGGAACGACTGAACCGTGCAAAATCGTCAGTTTCATGGTGTTAAAGATTGTTAAATGATGAACCTGAAGCACTATGGTGGGATGACAATACCATGCAATCGCCATCTTTGATTTTCCAAAATGACATTCCGATCCATTAAAATGAAATATATGAAATCTCATGATATGCCAGTATCATTAAATCCCATCATCAGTATCATTAGAGGGATTAAATCCATCTATCAAAAATTCAATGGTAATGATATCATTATCATTTTATATCATGCCATACCAAAAATCCCATCATCAGATCCCATCATCAGCTATCCATTGATCCCATCGAAACTGATACAAAAATGTGGAGGGCGGGCCAGACGAGGCACCGGAGGTCATATGAAATACCAATATTTAAATGTAGTTACCGTATTATATATATATATCCATATATATATATATCCATATATATATATCCATATATATATCCCATGAAACTTCTACCAAGATTCTTGATATCTTGATATTTAAAGCTCCATTTTCGCCACAAATCGCTTGGTTTCGCTGGCAAAATTCGACACCAGGCTTCACTCAATCCTCGCAGTGTGCGTGTGCAGTGGAGTTCTAGACGTCGATTTGGAGTTGCTGGCGCTGCTGCTGGGAAGTCAGCTGCCTTTTGCAGCACAGCTGCTGCACAAGGCGGCCTTTGATGTGTCAGCTGATGGGGGCAGCCCATGGAGGTTTATGAAGGTTTAATCCTCAACAAACAGGAATATAATGGGGATATAGCCTCTGGTAAATTAACAGTTGGATCCTGAAAATAGCCTAGTTTTAATGGTTTCACCAATCTTCCAACCCCGTTTTCTACCAGGGTCTATGTTAATTCAATGGGGATATAATACATTAAAAAATGGGAATATCGTAGGATTTTTCATGGGAAACACAAATGGAAAATCCACGAAGAACAAATGGATTTTTGATGGGTTCTACAATGGATATATAAATTATATGGCTTATGAGGATTTTTATCAATTTATTGTTTGGATTCAATGGATATAGCCTCTGTCATCAAAAGTTATATTAAAATTGAATAGGGATTTACCCTCTGGTAAACTAACATAGCTATTGAAAATGGCCCATTTATAGTGGATTTTCCCATTAAAAATGGTGATTTTCCATTGCTATGTTAGTTCACCAGAGGGTAACCATCAACACCATGCTATTTTCATAGGGATGGATCTCAATGGGAAAATGAAGAATGACTGGTTGGTGGTGACTGGAACCTGATTTTTATGACTTTCCATAGAATATATTGGGAATGACTCATCATGAATGTCAGAAAATCCCAAGTGACTTTCACTCACTCCATCATGAATTTCGGGTAGGGCTCAACCACCAGATGGGATAATCAAACATAGCTGGGAAATCCCACGGACTAAATCGAGGTTTCCAGCAAGCCACGTTTGATGACTGTTGGAGAATACCAGCAATCCGGAAGATCCCGGAAATATTGTTGGAAGCCCCATCAGAAAAACCCCGAAATCATGAACAGGTCCCAATTAGCTAGCTAGGTATTCAATATTGGGGAGGGATGAAAAACCAGCAATAATGGAGGCTATGCCAAGATGGAAGCCATGAAACTGTGTTTGTTGAAGTCGAAAATGGGCGATCTGCGATGTTTCAAACAGCAACTTACATGAAAATCTGTGAACTTGCGATGTGCCAACCTACAAAATTGTTCATGTCCGGTCATTGCCATGGCCGGTTTCAATTGCCCATTGCCATGTTTTTTTCCCAGCGTGAAGCATCAGCGTCATATTTGGTGGTCGGATTCCCCCAGGATTCAGTGCTTTTGCTGAAGACCTGGGCTTTCTGGCCTGCTGTAATCCTCTGTAGCTCGTCGAAAATCACGCACTGCGAAAACACTTTTCGGCGCGTTCCCCGAATCGTAAATGGGTCATACCATATGCCTTATATTATATATAGCTATATATAAATATATATATATATATGTTTGTGTGTGTATGTGTATCCTATTATATGGGTTATATATGGATTATAAACCACGGATCCTAAGTGGCACATCATTGTACAGCCAGGGAATCGGGGTTTTCTGGGAGATGATTGGATCATTCCCCCATTCCCTACGTTTAGCACCAGATAATAGGGATGTTATGGCTATATAATGGCTATCTGGTTGGTGGTTTGGAACATGATTTTTATGACTTTCCATTCAGTTGGGAATTTCATGATCCCAACTGACGAAGTCCATCATTTTTCAGAGGGGTGGGTAGGTTGAAACCACCAACCAGCTGTAAATCCTCATTCATAATCCCTATAAAATCATTATAAAATCACTATAAAATCCCATGAAATCCCTATAAATCTTGTAACATCTTGTAACTAATGGCTACATATCATGGTTAAAAAAAAAAATCATGTAACAGTGGACTTGTTCTGGTAGCCATGGTAAAATCAAGGGGGTTGGCCATCTAGCTGGGACAAGCTGGGATTACCCTCTGGTAATTTGTTACATAACTGATGGGAAAATCACCATGCTATTCATGGGTAAATCAACTATTTCTATGGTCATTTTCAATAGTTTTTTTGTATGTTTAACAGAGGGATTTGTACTTTAATCCTTTAGTCTTTTGGTATCAATGGGAATATCTACGTTCACCAGCAAAGAATTTGTCATTTTTTGTAGGGTATCTAAGATTGGCAATGATAATTGGGATTGTATGAATGTGGAAAGTTGGGCAATGGTATAACATTAAAATACCCTTGGTCATTATACCATGAATCATCATGAATATCATAATAATTGGGATATCATGATCCTAGTTATTATCCCAGCTAATAGTCATTTTCAATAGTTTTTTGTATGTTTTTTTGTATATCATGATGATTATTTAATGTGAAGGAGCTTGGACCATGAGCTTGATTTTTTGAGGTATTCTGGTGGTGGCCATGCTCTGATGATCCACTTTTTGGGGAGATAACGTGAGTAGATCTGGAGATGTGTTTACCGAACCCTGCTATGTTACCAGAATGATGGGTGAAAATAGGCGGAATCATTCCCAAGCGGCTTAAAATTCAAGCTGCGGATCTTTTTTGTTGCATAGCATGATGGGAATTTTATGTGGATAATGGGATATACTGGGATATAATGGGAGATAATGGGATATAATGGGAGATAATGGGAGATAATGGGATATACTGGGATATAATGGGAGATAATGGGATATAATGGGAGATAATGGGAGATAATGGGATATAATGGGATATACAAGCAACAATTGGATCCAAATGAGTATTTTGGGATAGAATGGGTAATCCCAAAGACTCATCCATTTTTCCCATCTACTTTGTCGCCTTGACCGGATGATCCGCTGTTGATGTTGTGGGTACTACCTGAGATCATAGAACTGATGGGAGAATCCCCAATATGTTTAGTAATGGTTTACCTCTGGTAAACGTTTACATAACTATGGAAAATCACCATGCTATTCATGGGAAAAATCACTATTTCTATGGTGATTTCCCATCAGTTATGTAACAAATTACCAGAGGGTATAATCCATAGATCCATAGATCCACATGGATTATCCCGTTATATATCCCTATGGATTCTCCATATGTTTTTTGGTGCCATGTTCCATGTGTTTGTCAATCGCTTCGGATGGCTTCAACACAGGCTATGTGATGCGCTATGGCGATAGCACAGCTGAAGAGATCATTGGAGTGATAGCGGTGCATGCGGCTGGCGGCTGTGACTTGGAGGGACTTGCAACCCTTGGAGGCATCCAATGTGAAAATGCCATCCAATGTGAGTAAAACAATGTCAATTTTACCATCCACCAGTCAGCATTTTTATAGGTGGTATTCTAACCATAATGGGAATGCTAGACATACCACCTATAAAAATGGTGATGACTGGGGATGGTAAACATGACATTGTTTTACCAACCAGTTATGGCATTGTTTGCTCCAAATTGGCAAATTCTTGCGGGAAAATGATGAATCAGCGGATTTAGAGGTTCCCATAGAAACGCATATAGGAAGAGATAGGTCTCGGCCCCTAATATTGAATGCCCCATTGTGTCTCGAACATGTGTAAATCCTCTATGAAACCCATGGGTTTCTGGGGGGTGTTTTTTTTTGGTGAACGGGGATGGGATTGCCAATTATCCTTCAAGTCGGTCACTATTAACATTCTAGCAGGAGGACTGCAATATTTGTCCGGAGGTGAATATAAATATATGATTATGTACATACATATATATATATTTATTTATTTATTCATTTATTTATTTATCAGTATCAAGGGTGTGACCCATCACCAGTTGGGAATGAGTTCTCTTCAATGAAGTGAGATTTTATAAGTCGGACAAGAAACTCATGCCTTGGTGCGTGGTTCGGTTTATTAATTTTGGGGGATAATGTTAGTTTACCCTCTAGTAGTCAAACATTGCAAAAAAAAGGCAATGAAAAAAAAAACTTCCCCAATTTGTTCATAATTGTTCGGTGATCATAGACAATGGCTGGTTGGTGCTTTGGAACATGAATTTTATGACTTTCCATATATTGGGGATTTCATAATCCCACTTGACTAAGTCCATCATTTTTCAGAGGGGTAGGTAGGTATACCACCAACCAGATTGGGATTACCACATGATTCTAGCGATTAGGTCACAATATTAATGGCTGGTTCCTAAAATGCTGGTACCACCAAGTTTCATCCATATGTTTTTCGGATGTTCCGTGATTTTTTTACCATCCAATGCTCGCTTGGGGTAGGTGTCATTTTAGGAAACCTCCATATGTTCTGCCAATTACCCTCTGGTAAACTGACATAACTATGGAAAATCACCATTTTCAATGGGTAAATCCACTATAAATGGCCATTTTCAATAGCTACGTTAAATTACCAGATGGTACTATCACAACTATTTCATTCCAACAGAGATCTGGCAAGCCATCGAACGGAGTTACAACCTTGGGCCCAGCTGTGGGGAGTGGGCCCCCCATGACCAACTTGGGATCATAACCTGAGGCCATTTTAAGCAACAAGCATGTAAATACAGGTACCACAAAATTTGCACTGTAGTACTGTTTACTCTCTGGTAATCAATGAATTTTTTGCATATATTTATGGGATATCCATTAGATATCAATGGGAATACAATGTGATTTTATCAAACCTGACAGGCTGGAATTTATCCCCGAACCGGACAGTAGACCATCGAACTCAACAGTGGATTTTTTTCCCATGTTTTTCCCAGTGATTCTCCCTAATATGGAAACTCATAGAATGTCAACCCCGGATTTTGCTAAACCATGGTTTACCCTCTGGTAATTTAACATAGCTATTGAAAATGATCATTTATAGTTGATTTTCCTATTATAAATGGATATTTTCCATAGCTATGTTAGTTTACCAGAGGGTATTAATTAGGGGGTACTCCTCCAATAGTCATTTCATTTGATACTTTTTTATGGTACTCCCCCAATTCAACAGCCGTTTGGGGTTTATTAATCCAGGGTTGACATTACTGTAAATGGACGAAAGGTGTATAAGATAAGATGTTGATCGCAACAGTTCCAATCAATGCCCATCAACCTTTGTCCAATTTGTCCAATAAACATTTTGTGGATCTGAATTTCTGCTTGACACATTGACCACCAGGCGGCGGTGGATCGGGGGGGTTAGTATATATATATATATAATTATATCTTCTGATTCTAGGTCATATCAGTTTTATCCCATAATATTCCCATATATCCAGCATATACCCTCTGGTCAATTTACAGTTCGACCCTGAAAACAATGAATTTCTGCCATTAAAACTCGTCTTCCAACCCCCATCTGCCAGGGCCGAACTGTTAATTTACTGGATGGTAACCCCCATATCCTAAACAAAGCTCCTGAACTCGGAGAACTCCTCGGAGTCTTCGATTCCTCAGGCAGTCTCGTGAACTTGGCCACGAGCCCTGCGGCCAAGCTTCCATGGATATGGCCGATGATGCTGCTAGCGTTGGTTATCTCTTGTCCCTTGGAATCTAACCATATATAGCTATGAATCAATGTCAATACCTATTAATACCATTTTTTGTGCGATGAACATCCATTTACCAGCTATTTTGGGCTTCACTAGGGTACCAAGGTTTTGACTCATACCCATATATAGATTATGTAGATTATATATGCCATATAATGTCAACCCGGGATTTTGCTAAACCTCTAGGCTGTTTAATTGGGAGGGTACCATTTAAATATTAGATGAAATGACTATTGGAGGAGTACCCCCCTAATTAATAAACCATGGTTTATTAATCCGGGGTTGACATTAATATAACTATATAGTTATCCAAATATTATCTATGGGATATTCATATAATAACTGGAATCTATAATTAATAACCATAGGATTATATATATATATGAATATCCCATAGGTATCTAATATAGGATTAATCATTGGGTATATTCATGGGATAATGGTAAAATCATAGATCTTGGAGGACCAGGATTAACCATTGACTGATCTAGGTCAATCGACTGGATGGGTAGAAACTAATCCGAAATAGTCTTTTGGTATCAATGGGACTATCTACGTTCACCATATTTGTTTGCAGGGTATCTAAGATTGTCCCTTGGAATATCCAAAGGACACTTTCAGGAGGAGGAGAGGAACCAAAAAAGACTGGAAAATATGGAGATGCTTCATCGGATTCATGGGATTTAAGCAAGAATCATGCTGATTTATATACCATCTGGTTATGACTAACAGTTCGCCATGGAAAATCCACCCATGTTTAAGTTCGGTAAACCATCTATTTCTAGGGGACATTTCCCATGGCAAACTGTTAGTCATAACCAGAGGGGAACTGATTTTATGGTGATTCCCAGGAAATAGCCTCTGTGATTGAAGAGTTTGCTATGGGAAATGGCCCAGTCGAAATCATTGATTTACCAATTTTCATAGCATGGTGATTTTCCCATCAGTTTTTGGTTAATGTTTACCAGAGGGTATCATGTAGTTCAATGATTTATGATGATCTACCTATCGGGAAAAAAAAAAAACGTGATGTTCCAGTTCGCTACGAAAAAAAAGTAAGCAGATCGTATGGGTTTTGGGGTATCTTCCGGAGAAGTTTTTCTCGATGGCACTGTCACCCGAACAATGGTGATACCCTCTGGTAAACTAACATAGCTATGGAAAATCACCATGTTTAATGGGTAAATCAACTATTTCTATGGCAATGTTCAATAGTTATGTTAAATTACAAGAGGGTAAACTATTGGTGACAACCAACTATCATGCCAGTTTGCAAGATGGTTTTATTCCCCACCTTTCCTACCTTTCCTGAACAGTAACCCCCCGTGGGACAGGTATAGGTCATCCTGTCTTGGGATAGGTCATCAGGGGTCTGTGCTGGGGATGTTGTTGCGGGTGAAAAACATTGTGTAACCGTTAGAAAATTGGATATAACCAACGATACTAAACAGCAAAAGGTTGAAAACGACCAATCAGACTGATGAACATCAGCCATTAGAGTTTTGGTTGAAAGGGCTATGATGATCTAATGATCTATCATGGTTTGCTTTGCTATTTTCCCAATGATAAATCCACGAATCGATAATACTTGTTTGGGATTCCGATCAGCAAATCCACGATGGATTGGTCTGAAAAGTATGGGTGAAAAAACAATCCACTAAGAAAAGCATGTTCCCCATAAAGATTACCATCATAAGGGGCATCCCACATTTTCAGACAAACCTACATAGCTTCAGGGAATAGATGAATGGGTACAAGTATACATGTTTTTTCGCATGTAATCAATCTTCACACGTAAGTGAAGCACTGACTCCTGTGTGGCTGGTCATTTTACCCCGCTTTCGAGTTTCAAGGATGTTGTTTTTAAACCCCGCCTGAGAGTGTGGTTCCACAATTGACCAACTCATTTTTTGCAGCGGATTGAGACTTAAACTGCATCCACCAGAACTAGTTTGTTTCCATGAAGGGAAGTCTTGCAAGAAAAGCCAATTGCTTACGTGAACAACAAAACTATGAGTCAAAAGCCTGGTACCTTGCTAAAGCCCAAAAGAGCAAATGGATGTTTATCCTCCGTTAAACATACAAAAAACTATGGAAAATCACCATTTTTCATAGGTAAATTAACCATTTCTATGGCCATGTTCAATAGGTGTTTGTATGTTTACCGGAGGGTATCCCAGCAAAATGATGATTTTTGGTGAATGGGTTTTAAGATCCATCCCCACATGCTCCCCAAGCTTTTTGGGAAGATGGCTTTGTTTGAACAAGGTGGATACCCCAACCTTATTGTCTGAGGTTGGTGGTTGGTTGGTATACACGGGATTTTTTTTGGGGGGGTTAGCCCTTTCTTAAACCAACAATCATGGTGATACAATGGTATATATATATATATATGATTGGTGCTGACTGGAACCATGGAATTTTGAATGACTTTCCAGAAACACTTGGGAATGACTCATAATCCCAACTGACTTTCACTCACTCCATCATTTTTCAGAGGGGTAGGTAGGTATACCACCAACCAGATTATTATTAACCATCATTAACCATATAATAACCATCATCATTAACCACATATTAACCACATATCAGATGGGTAGGTATACCATCAACCAGTTGTTTACTTGGGAACATGATGTTCTAAACCAGTTTTTTGGGGTACCAGTTTTCTTCAGACCCAGTTGCATCGTCAGTCGTGCCGATGGGTATCCCCATCTTTTTTTGGACATATTCCCTTAACAAACCGCAGAACGTCCGAAGGGTAAATCCCAGTAAATCTGACCCAGTTGATGGCGGAAAAAATGGGATTTACTGGGATTTACTGGGATATCATGGTAAATTTCAGAGTAAATCTCACCCAGTTCATGGAAAAACCTCCTCTTTAACCTCCTTTCAGACAGAACCATCCCATTTTTCACGAGGTGCAGTGCTTACTTCCAGCCACCGGGACCTGTGGGACCGGGAGCTGTTGAATCTCTGTGCAGCTTGGCTGGTCACAACTGTGACTGTGCTCTTGGTCTCCGAGCTTCTGCGGTCTCATTTGGAGTGCCAGAAGGCCGGCATCGGCTCGGGGCAAAAAAAAGGTGTCATGGAGATTATTGAAGTTGGAAGTCTTATTGAAGTATAGTTATTATAGGTAACGGGCATGATTATGGTTATCTACTATATAATTATAATTATAGTTATAATAACTATAGTTATCTACCATTTAAAAACAACCAACGAACCCGAATGAAGTCCCATAAAACACGCGTGTGAAAGAAGTTATTTCAACAGTCTTGTACATATGACTGTACCAGTGTAGACTGTGGAGTGTGGAATGGTGTGAAGACAGTGGAGTGTCGAGTGGCGAATGTGAAGTGTAAAGTGTGTAGTGAAAAGTGTGGAGTGTGAATTGTAAAGTGTTGAGTGTAGAGTGTGGATTGCAGATGTGGTTTGTCAACTGTGCAGTGTAAAGTGTGGAGTTTTTTCGTGCGGAGTGTAGAATGTGGAGTGGAATGTGAAATGTTCGGTGGAAAGTGTGGAAGGTAGTTCGTGGGTTTAGGGTCGAGTAGTGGCAAGTTGCAACATCACCAGTCGTACCCCGCCTGCCACCATTGGTTCATCATTTTTTCGCTAGTACACCTCTGGTAATTTAACATAGCTATTGAAAATCACCATTTATAGTGAATTTTCCCATGAAAAATGGTGATGTTCATGTTCCATAGTTATGTTAGTCATTACCAGGCCGGGTATTTTTGGCCGTGAAACCTTGTGAAACCTGTCCGCTGTTGATCTGTATCACCAGTATCACCAGGAGCTGGAGAATCAGCGGGACTACAACCAGATCCTTCTTCAGGCCTATCAACCTTTTTCGCAGCTTGCAACGTGTTGCCTGCGAGGATGCCCGTCCCTCTTCAACGTGACCTCCGATTCTGAGTTGCAGATGAAGTTGATGAGCGTCACTTGGCGGGTGTCATTGGTTTCTGGTTTGAAAAGGGCCAAAAGTCGCATGATATCTCATTTATCTCAGTTATTTGTGGTGCCACCCATTCAATGGCCATTTCAGGAACCGATTTATTGGAGGTACCTACAATATATAAGGCCTATGTAAGGGAATATCCCCACAAAATATGGTCTTATATCGTACAGTATCTCCATTTTAGGATCCTGAAATTCCCATTAACCCATTGTTATAAATAGTTCAAATCATCTTCCTGTAATGTATCCTCATGTTTTGGATACTTTTCTCTAGGACAAAGCATTTTTGCAGCTATGTTCTCACATCATATTCCCCCCCGAAAAAGAAAAAAAACATGAGTGATGTTTCACTCTGATACAAGAGATTCATCAACATCTATCAATCTATCCCATCATGTCATCCATTTTTAAGTGTTTGACAAAAATCCAAAAAAATTGCCTTTCATCCCCCTGTGTTTCAAAAATCCAAAAATGGCCCTTCCGAAAAACCGTCGTTTTTTGGGACGCTTCAAGGCCAACAATCCTGTGGTGGTCCGAAGTTCCGCTGAGTTCGATGCGCTTTTTGGGCGCCAGATGATGGGACTGAGCTTGGACAAAGCCTGGGTGGCACATCACCTGGGTCGTCAACAGTTGAAAGGTGCGGAGTTTTAGGGAACTCCATGGGGAATCCTGGGAGATCTACGAGATTTTGAGTGATTTTACAGATATTGATGGATCATGTTTGGTCATTTTAAGCCATGCTGAAGAGTTGTTTTTGTGAAAATTGATGTTCAGATGTCATTTTGAAGCCGTGTTTGAAAAGGGTTTAACCATGCTTAGCTATGCTTCGTCATTCGTCATTCGCCATGTTTTGCGTATGGTGAGGGCAACAAATAGCCATCACATGTGGACAGCGATGGCTGCAACGTCAGGAGAGTTGCCTACCACCATGGTGACTTTGGGGGGTGCTAACTATAGGGCCCAACGATGAACTCTGCCTTGACACATCAACTGTTGTTCGTAGAATTTTGGATGTAACGGATGTACCCTCTGGTGAACTAACATAGCAATGGAAAATGGCCATTTATAGTGGATTTTCCCATTAAGAATGGTGATTTTCCATTGCTATGTTAGTTCACCAGAGGGTAACCACTAAACTGCTTTGTGGTTTCAAATGTCCAAAATTGACGAGAACAAAACAAGAACAATCAAGATTCGGAGATGCGACTGTAAATTTCGCTGACTTAAGCCAGCTTGCGCTGTTGCCAGGGTCGGATTTGACCAACAAAAATAGCCATTGAAGTACCAGAAAGTGGGAAACTCATGGGTTTACCACATGGTTTGGTTGATGAGGGAATCAGGAGTTAATCAAGTGAAGATGTTCATCATGATTGAAGGACTAAAGTGTTTCCTATTTCAAATATCCAACAAAATATCAGGGAAATGAAGCAACAACATGGGGGATAGTATCGAAAATGCTGAGATGATATGCTTCTTATTTCTATCTTTGTTGTTTTTCCACGTTTTGTTGAAGCCGCCCAGACAGCTGGAGGCATTTTTTGCCAAGACAAGCCGAAAGAGGAGCTGAACATCACCTTTGTAGACGCCGATGGAAACCTCTTTGAGTGTCGAGTCCCAAAGAGGCGCACAAAGGGCGCTGACCGGTTGGTCAAAAGCCTGGTAGCCCTAACATCAAAATAGCTGGTAAATGGATGTTCATCCCCCCTACAAATGGTATGGGTATGGATCCATAGCCGTATCTCAGAACTGATTGGAATGGAAAAGTTGCAGGAAACCCGGTTCATTTCAAAGCTTTGCGAGTTTCCCAAAGTTCTTTCCTTAGATCAATCCATTCAAAACACAGTGAAGTAAACAGAAAATCCATGTTTGGGAATACCCTCACTTGTAACTTGACATACCTATGAAATGTGGATGAAAATCCCTCATGTAGAATTGATTTACTATGATTTACCTATATCAAGTGGTCATTTCAGGAACCGATAAATTGGAGGTACCTGCCATATATAAGGCCTATTGTTTAGGCCTAAATTTCAGGGAATATCCCCACAAAATATAGCCTCATATGGTACTAACGTATCTCCATTTTAGGATCCTGAAATTCCCACTAACCCATTGTTATAAATGGTTCAAATCATCTTCCTGTAATGTATCCTCATGTGTTGGATACTTTTCTCCAGGACATCATATACTTTACCTATATTAAAATGGTAATTTCCCCATCCATATGAGTTCGCCCGAGGCTATCATAAATCTCTGGTGGCTACATGAACAACGTATGAATCGTGGGGAAAAAACAACAAGGGCCCCCGGAATTAGCATAGGAAAATTGGGGGACATCACTTATACCAGTAATATATCCTATCTGTTCTTGGTAAAGTATATGAGAGATATATATATGTATCCCAACCAATATCCAATATCATTGTATATCTACCTATGCTTATATTTACATAATATATGTGTGTGTGTTTGTTTGTTTGTCTATCTAGCTATCTAGCTAGCTATCTATCTATCTATGGTCCCCCAATAAAAAAAGTCTGCCATTTTATAGGGAGTGTTGAACATGAGTTAAAAGACTGATTGTACCATATATATAGGACCATATATATATATACACATGTGTGTACTTTACACAGATTGATAATATCTTGGATCAATGTGGGCAATGCCATCAACCTGCCATGACTGGGGATGGTGATGACTGGGGACATTTTTGGTGCACGGTGCACGATCCAAAATGTGGGGCAAATCCCCATGATCCAGGGCAAATCCCATCAAAAGTCACCATTTTTTTTGTCAGCATTATATAGCCATTGTCTAGCCAATATATTCAATGGCCATTTCAGGAACCTGAATTGGAGGTACCTACCATATATTTTTGGCCTATTTTTTAGGCCTATGTAAGGGGATATACCCCCAAAATATGGCCTTATATGGTACAGTACCTCCATTTTAGGATCCTGAAATTCCCATTCATAATCACGGGTTTCAGACTATGACCGAGACCCTTCCCGGAGAACCCCACCAAGAGGCAGATGCTGGCGCACCTTTTCACTCCAAGTTGGGCTCGGTAAATTGAGCCAGTCAGTTGATTGGCCC
>Ga0126342_10001226_pt1 | contig 34893 bp, 33 predicted proteins | sample Cyp1metagenome_FD_92528 | JGI IMG/M metagenome (GOLD analysis project Ga0126342, IMG submission 92528) | Coral microbial communities from Lord Howe Island, Old Settlement Bay, Australia - Cyphastrea 1 metagenome | ecosystem: Host-associated > Invertebrates > Cnidaria > Coral ...
AGTAGTAGGAGTAGTAGGAGTAGTAGGAGTAGTAGGAGTAGTAGGAGTAGTAGTAGTAGGAGTAGTAGGAGTAGTAGGAGTAGTAGGAGTAGTAGGAGTAGCAGGAGTAGCAGGAGTAGCAGGAGTAGCAGGAGTAGCAGGAGTAGCAGGAGTAGGAGGAGTAGGAGTAGTAGTAGTAGTAGTAGTAGTAGTAGTAGTAGTAGATGTAGATGATCTTCTTTCTTCTTCTCTTCTCTTGTTTGACTCTTCCCACCTCTGCTTTTCATCTGTCCATACTGTCAGAATTTTTACCTCTAAACTTCCTTCGAAAAGTGTATATATATAAATGTTGAAACATACAATATTCAACAGGTGTATGATAGTATAGAAGTATGATACCGGACAGACCTACTTGGGAGACTTATTTCATTTTTAAATCGCGATGGTCGTCGAAGTAGACATGCTGCCCTTCAGCTAGCTCCAGTCTCTTTATCAGCGGCTTCCAGTACACCAGTGCAACTCCCTTCGAGCGCCGCTGCTTCACTGGGATTGCGAACAACGGCGATGACAATGAACAGAACGATGCCAAGATACATGGGCCAAGTCTCCTGCAGCGCGAATGGAAGGTGGAATGGCATCATGCTATTTACTCGTGAAAAAGGTAAAGCTGTAGGTCTTCCAAGTATCTAGATAGACATGCTTAGAACATGTCCAACAAGGTTGGGTACAATGATACCAATCTTGTAAATACCCTAGAGTTTTGTGTCAATATTCAACTGTACACCCCTGATGACGACCCTGATATGTGTTCATCGACCATGCTCCTCGCTAAAGAACTGGCAGAAAAAAATTGCCACAAAAGGGGGATATCACAAGCCAACCATTTTAAGAAGGAAAACGCCCGTAAACCATATGGAGGGACCTCAGTTATATGCTCCATTGAATTATAGATGTCTCCACCATAAATCCAAATAAATTCGACCAATAGCAAGCTTGTAACCAAACCACCATGTGCTTGGCAAACTTTTAGTAGCACCTTGGCTCCCCATTTCAAAAATATGGATACGCATATAGCTCCTAACAGCTCCCCCAGATCGCGAACGCGCCTCGCCACTGTTCATGGGACCTCCAGGTCCCAGGCCAGCCCGACGCTGGAACCTGGCGGTTTTTGTTACTTCTTTCGTGCAAGTCAAAACTTGACAGCCGTGGGTGATGCATTTTTTTCTAAATCATCAGCTACCAAGTTATGTGAATCCAAGACCAACAGCCAATTTTGCATTACCACACCGTAATACCCCTTCCAATCAAACCTAAGGGGAGAAATTTGCAAAGTGCCAATCTTTTCTTGTTAATCAAAATTTGGAAGACTTTCGCAGCACAGGCTGCTTGAAACCGTATTGCTAGTTGGACTCGCCACCACCAGTGTCTGATCTTCCCCTGTGAATGGGTTTCGCAATCAGGAGTTTGGAAGGATCTTGGCAATATTTTTTGGACGTTTTTGGGTCCCTGCTGTTAAATTGATTGCATCTTTAATCCAGTGCCCTGCCATATCAAAAATTACACCATATCTTTGTTACCCCAATGGGGAAAAGAAAAAATGATTTTGCCATTCCGTCGTTAGCGGGTGCACAGATCGGCACTTGTGTTTCCACCTTAAGCATGTGCATTCGTTCCGGCATTCGTCATCATGCATCCGTGCATCCGTCAGCCCCCGGGTGTGTCTCGTCGTCGCCCCTGAATTTGCTGTTTTTTGGTTTGTTTTGTTTTTTTGAATTAATGATGACAATCACGGGTGAGGATTTCACGCGTAGTTTATTGTCTCTACCGCTGTCACACAGCAAAAACATAGAACGGCGGCAAAATCCAAGTTTAGACTCGCCTCATTTTGTCCAAACGCTCAAGGATACCCGGCTTGAATCAGGTGTGATTCAGAGGTTTGTGTCCAGTGCTAGGTGATTGTACCATATTGTACCATCAAAGTGATGGATTTCCCATCGCCATGTTTGACCACCCGACAAATCCCAACTTAGAATTAGAGGGGTCGGGAAAAGGTCCCATTTATCAAGACAAACATCACCTAGGCATGGCCGGGTCATGCCAACCAGAAATTTAATCAAGAATCCCGGGATAGAGGACAACATGGATTGGCAAACCTACACCAAACAGTAGAGCTGCAAGTCTGAACAGTGTCCTGCAACGCTGGAGAACCAGGGAACTATAATGCCATAAGCTGGCCTCTATCAATCTATGCGGGACTCCTTTCTCCATCAACAGCGGCTTCCATCGTAGATTACCAGCTGACCGATTTCCATCAACCGGCTTCACCTCTGCAAGATTCGCGCCAGCTCAGGAGAGAGCCTGACAGCTCGCAGTAAGACATGATTTGGCTTCGGATGTCATGAAACTAAAGTATGAAAACCTCGGTTCTCTGGATGACAGCCTTGCCATTCTTCGTCCAAGCTGGTTCGCACTCTTTAAGTCTTAGAGTTTTCAAGGGGAGCCATGGATGAAATCGACGCAACCTGTGATAAAGCAGATCTCATCGAATGGCTCTTGATTTCCACTCAGTTCCAATACATGCCCACTTGCAAAAACCAGGTTGAACTGCGCATGAGCCCAACATGCCGCAACGTGAAAACTAATCTGGAGGCTCCCGAAACATTGCGGTTGAAGAATTTGAAGATGACTTCTGCTTGCCAATGTCATGGTTCCTCAGCTGCTCCAACTTGCAAGGTGGATGCCAGCCTGATGTCCTTCTCTCCATCTTGTTGAGCCTGAAGGGCGCTACGAAGGATGCGATATGATCAACTGCACCCCAAGAGCTTCATCCCGTTTGTTGATCGACAAGAACTAGGGAAATCCTGTCCTTGCTGCGACCAACAAATCAAAACAACCAACAAATATGGATTCAGTGGACTATACAATCACCTCCCGAAGAAGCGGCAGAAAACACTCTTGTTCAACACCGTTCCATTTTAGTGCCCCCTCCAAAGGATCCTTTAGAATCCTTTGGGCGACATCCGGGGCCTTGAGCACTTGGCAAAGCTCCTGGCAAAAAAAACACAGCAGCCTACAACGATGCAACCACGACATGATACATCCTCATTTGTGGCAAATGACTAGATACTATGAACAGCCAAGCATCCAACATTTCCCCAGCATGCAGAATAAAATCTGAACTCACAACATGATTCCACCATATGTGCCATGGCCAAGACATCGCTTCCTTTCCACAATTTCGGGAACAGTCAACCCCCCATTACACTAGAGATTCATACTCCAGTATTTTTGGAACTCCATTCATGATGGTGGGATGACCATGTCCCTTTAACCCTTTAGCCATTTGTTGACCATGGGCGTGTGGACCCTCAAATGATATAAAGTTAGTTGCATCCCCAAAAATATTTGATTATACCCCCATTCAATCATCAAACAAACTCCCGATTTTGGTTGGTTAACCCGCCATTTTCTACTCCCATGAAACATGCCGGCCGTGGGATCAGGTGGGGCTACATGGCTGAGCGTTTCATGACCATCTCGGGCGCCTCTCGCTGTTTGTGGTTCAGCTCAGATAGCAACGCCTGGGAAAAGCAACGATTTCCGGCAAACGAGTGATCAGAAACGAGCACTTGTAACGATGCATTGCAAGGAATAAAGGGTGTGAAGAAGTTGTAGTTCATAACGCCCCATTAAGTAGTCACCAGTTACATAATACATGCCAATAATCAGTAGCATAAAAATGTCACAGCTAGCATTCGCACCCGTACAGGCCCAAACGCTGCACAGGAGATTTTAACTCCAAACCAGCAATCTGTAAGCCTCTCATGGGGGCAATCGCTTACGAAGGGCCAACTGGCGTGGCCAGTAATCACCTTGCCAAAATCTGACCTCAAAAAAGGTTGATCTCTAGACTTTGAGGATGCGGTTTTTGATCAAAATTTGTTGGCCCATGTTGGCCCAACAGTTGGACGGTGTAAGCTTAGCCAAAAAGCTTGATGAAACTTGTAGTGGCTTGGCTCCTGAATTCTTACCCATTAGCATGTAATACCAATCCACAATAAGCCAATATTTTGCAGCCCACGGCATGCCCCTGTATTTTCCTGGCAAACGTGATGATTTTACCATATCATATTTGTTCAACTTTGTATATGCACCAACTCCATGTTTCAATAAAGCATGAACCAGCCCATGCTTCCAACTTGCAAGGCAAACCCACGGAGAATCAGATCAACTCTATGACTCCGGGGCGCCTTTGTTTGCTCTTCTGTGAGCTGTTTCTTAGGGATCTCCTTCTCCTCAAGGGACTCAAGTGTGACAGCTCGGAAGATACCAACAGAATTTTCTGCAGATGGAGCTCTAACATGTCCTTGGCAGCAACTGGAAAAACACCATTAAAACATGGTCAGCCCTAGATACACTGCGAAACATCAATTCATTGCCTCGTTGGCAAATATCATTGTGTGACCCCATGTGTCGCAAAATATATCGAAAGATAAAGTTGTGCTAGCCACTATCCGCCCAAGGTTACCCAGTAAAGAGTAGAGGCGGGTTTGGTACCATGGGAACCGAAAAACGGTTGTTTCTGAGCCGCAGGCCGCTCGACCCATTCCCAAATCTCGACCTCCAAGTGGTCAACTGTTCGTGTAATCCCATGCCCCGAATAAAAATCACCCTGAGAAACCAAGTCTAAAGGGAAGTTTTAAATGGGAAAATCGTCTATACATGAAGGATTGCAAGACCGTAATGATAAACGCCCACCGGGGGATGAAACATATGAAAACCACATATTTGGTACCGTCCCATGGGGGAATTGTGGGGGGATAGGATAGGTTTGTAGGAAAAAAAAGGTGCCATGCTTAGCATCCCAAACAAACCACCAGATTTTGGGCCGGTGGAATCTAACATCTAGAGCTTGATCACAGCAACCAAATCCTACGTGAAGCAGCAATACTTCAAGTGGAAAACACCACATTCAAATGCGAAATTCAAAGCGCTAACCAAATTGGACACATGAATCATCTTCGTCCATCTTTCTTGTCAATGGCTGCTTCATGCGCCCCCCCATTCTTGCAGGAGGTATCGTCATATTCAGCCATACGCACTTTTGAAGCAACTGACACACCCAGAAGCGTTTTGTCTCAGGGCGAAAGAACATTGGAGAACTTTGGGTTCCAACCGTCCAACTTCAAAGTGAGCTCTGGCTCTCTCATATCTGGCTTTTTGAACAAACTTCCCTGGTTGAAAACAATCAAGCGACATAAGGAGCTATGCATGTTTCGAACACCAACAGAAACCGAACCTTGCGCCATGAATGAACCCAGCTACAAAAGTGACACCAGTCTTCTGATCCGGGATTTGACAAGTAAATCCAGTAGTAGAATGGATAGAACCAGATAAAATATAAATACACAAGCAAACAACCTTGGGTTAAGTTGGGGGACAAGGTGGCAAGGTTCCTTCCACAAAGCTGGGTGCTTCTGTTCCAAAGATCTCAACCATGACCAGTTCGCAGATCGCACCTTGGGACTTTTCGAACTCCTCCACCAGTCTTGCAACCTCATCGTCCATGAATCCCGGTGGCGGCATTTTGGAAGCTCAGGTGGCGCTTGCAATGTCACACCTCGTGCAAGGAAAAACGTGCCTGGTAGAATTCTGGCGAAACATCTGTGGTGAGTAGATAGTCACTAAAAACTTCATACTGACTTCCTGCCATGATATCCCTTGTGCAACATTAAGCACATAGTTCGAAGGGCCATCCGTTTCGGGTCGCGTGTTTCTTACTATGTGATTTTGGGCGAAAACCGCCTCAAACTTTGAGCCGAACAGCGGCATGGCTGCAAGGGTTCAATCAGGTTGAAAATCAAACTGCAAACGAATGGTTGAGTCAATGTAGCAACATTGATTCACCCATGTGAACCATCCACCTCTCTACATGACATGCATCTACAGCAACTTGGGCTCTTATGTCATGCGGGGGCACTCTATTGACTTTAGTCTGCCGTAGTACGCAACATATATGTCATGTTTTTGTCTATATGCTTCTCCATTTTTCCGTACTTCTTCGGTGCCACTTGACCCACCCAAGGTTCAGAGAGGCGTGCAGATATAACATCACTTTTGTATGTTTTGCGCTGATGATGGCCTTTGCCCAGTAGCTGGAGGCAACCTTGGAATTTAGCGCCGGAAATTCAAAGGTTCATCTATGGATGGAAAGCTCGAATTCATTCACTTTCGGCATTTATCGAATTACTCCTGTTGTTTATTGCGCATCAGCCGCCTTTTTTTCCCAATTTTCATATCACACATCCACGATTCAGCTCTCCTTCATTGGTTTGGGCCCCAAGAGTTTCATGACCTCAAGCGATTCACCGGCCATGATTGGAGCCCAGGATTCAATCAAGAAGCTGATGGTTTCACATGGTTTCAGCACCAAAATTCCCAAAACTTGGTGAGTTGTTGATCCCCTGCTAAAAGTTTAATTAACTTTCAGTAGATGCAAATCAGTTCTACCGTGAAGATGCCAGAAATCCAAGAGGATGGCCGCAATCCATCCGACAATGGCGGCGATCATCGGTGAATAACGATCATCGGGGAATAACAAAGGTGTAGTGGGGATATTCACCGAATAAAAGATAGGGAAGGCGACAGACACCGGGAAAGAGAAACACGAGAAGGAATGGTGGTAGCCACCAGCAAAAACGTGGAAAGTCACTAAGAATAGAAGTATATATATATATATACATAATATATATATATATGTATATATAGTATTTCAATTATATAGACATAATATGAAGGTTCATCGGGATCTTCATCTTGGTATATCTTGGCTGCGGATGGTATGGCAGCAGCAAGAACCATCAACCCGCACTTTGCCTTTTCAACTCGGCAACGCGTATAGAAGGGATTTTTCATTGCTGTGCTTGTTCTTTAGAAGGCCTAATACGCACCCAAAGAGGCAGGAAAGCGCATCATCGTCACCACCACCACGGTCAGCATAATTTTCGACATCTTCATCATCCTCATCCTCCTCACCATCGTCATCCTCATCCTCATCCTCATCATCCTCATCATCCTTGTCATCATCATCATCCTCATCAAAACTACAAAAGCACGACGATTCCATCTTTTTGGGCCCCTTTGAACACAAGACGTATATGCGTATGTGTGCTGAAGTTCTTCAGTCAGTGACTTTGAAATCGGAGAGTTGCTTGCCTGAATGGTCGTTGAACCATGTGAAACAAGCATGTATAGATGTTTTCCGGGCAAAGAATGTTAAACAATCACATGTGCAGATTATTTTCCAGTTGTGAAGGGAGCTGCAGGCCACATCTCGGTCCCCCAACTCGTTCGTTTTCCTCTCGGCGGTCCACAGCTGCGGTCCTGGTGGGATCGACTGCTGGGCGATGGGTGGCGTGTCCCGGATAATCATGTATGCATGATGATTTACGAATGATGATGGATACAAAATAAAGGTATATAATGATAGATATCATTGGGTATAAACATGAATATTCACTAAAGATTGAACTAATGAAACGAATGAGTGACACACGGACATAGAGGGGCCATATTTCTAGACTGTCACACGCATGGGGGAAGTGATGATTTCACCCTCAAGGTTAGCGATCAAATGAGGACGATCATTCGGTTTATTCCCTAACTAATACTGGTTAGTGAAGACTGTTGTCCGGGGGCAATGCTAGATATGTTTCAATTCCTGGTGGGGCCTAACATTCTGGGGGAAGCCATGAATTTCCAACTTCCATGCCCCTGTTTTCTTTTAACACGAGGGGCTTTCTTTAACCCCAATTGTGCCATTGGATGCCCAGAGTCCTGAAGGCCACCCATGCAATGTGCGGAAAGGTGTCCAAATCCGTGCTGTCGACGCGGCTAGGGGCACGGAGCCACCTCATCATCTCCACATCCACAGCAGATCATGCGGTCACTGATGGTTTCATCGTGCTGCGTCCAAGAATTGACCACGGTTCCCAGGTTCCCAGGGCCTGCGCATTTTTGTTCCATACGCAGTCATCTCTGACTACTCTCTAAGTCGTCTGCTCCTGGGTGAAGGAGCCATAAACGAAGAGGGCCCAAAACCAACCTGTGGCGATGAGTGATTTATTTCACCAGGCCTGCAAAAATATAAATGGGAAGATACGAAACTCAGCAGCATTCCACAGACATGGATAAACATGGATAAACAATATCCCCACTAAACCCACAGGAAAAAAACAGAGACCAGGGACTTCCATCTTCAGCGTTGCGTTCTCCCAGGAGGCTTTGTACCTTGGAACAACAGCCAGATGGAAGAGGTATCCACAGACTACAGATAAATAGTTGTGATACCTTTTGAAAGGTGAACAAACTCATGAATTGGAGGGCGTGAATCTTCTGTCTGAAAAATCACGATGACCACTGTACAGATGATGTCCTTTGGGGGAAATAGATAAGCCGGTGGGTGGTTCAATGGGGGCCCACCTTTCTACTAACCCAGCTATTGACCGTACTTTGTGATGGCTTCATCCACTTGGCGCTACGTAGGGTGCCAGTGGATCAACTGGTCTTTTCTTTGCGATCTTTGGGGCCACTGGTTGGCGCCATGCCCAAATCCAATTATCTAATTGTAATTCATTTCTTTCTCGCTGGCAAACTGCAAGCAGGTCGATTCGTTGGTATTCGGACATGTCCGTTTTGCTGTGAATTTGGATCAGAAATCTTGAGCCATACCAGCGATATCTAGCACCCCCACCACCCCATCAACACTGCCCTTTTTGGCATCCTGGGAAGCACGCCATATGACCCAGCTCGCCGCCATAGTCGTCAAACTCCATGCCGTCCTCCTAAAGTTGGCATAATCCAAAAGGCTTCAGGGTTGATTGATTTCCTCTGAGATGCCTTTGCTCCATGAATCTTTCATGCCAAAACTGACCAAGTTTCAAATGGTTCCTGTGAGCATGCGCTTTTGACACCGCGGAAGCATGCTCAAAGCCTTCTTGTTGAAAGCTTCGAGATGGCACGAAGGAAGCAGTGAAAGTCAAACTCAGTGCCAAAGAATCAGGAGTCGATGAAGGCAATGAAAGTTTGTGCCCGAGTCACCTGTGTGCTCATGTCTGGAAGTCTTGTTTCAGGGAATGCTTGACCGATTTGAGAGCCGGATTGCAAACCTTAATCTATAGAACCTTAGATTCCCCTCTTTGCGCTAGTTACAATTGACTTTGTCTTGCGTTCAACACTGCTGAACCTGACAAAACTTGGTTTCATACAACATCTAAAGCACTTGGCCAGCCACAGCTGCGGCCTCCAAGCTTTTTTTTCTCGAAAAGGTGATGTTTCTGTGCAGCGCAATTCCAACTAGGTTGTCTTGGCATATGCCCACTTTACAGTATCAGCCCAGTGTGAGAATACACTGGCCACTTTGTCGTGTACATGCACCTTGTGCCGCTCCTAAAGTGATGCAAGAAAACAGTTTCAATCCTCAAGCCCCCAAACCAAGAAACTTCTCCACATTGACCACCAAGCCTACCAAACTACCCACAAATTTCGCCTAAGGTTTGATGTCCAGGAGGTACTTGAACACTTCAGTGTACACCTATTGCAATCAACGCTGGCATGTTCCGCTGTTGATTGGGGCTCGGCGTGTTTGCAAACATGCGTCCAATGCGTTTTTGTCTGCCAAACTCACACACCTAGGAAGCCCATGCGATAGCGGCTTTCTGTGCAAATGTGACCGCCCTCTATCTGAGCTTCAGCGCATCTGTAATGGAGATTTGCACAGATGTTGTTTGAACACAAACTATAGCATCTATAGCATGCCCAAAGAGATAGAAAAACACGTTTCCAGGATGGCCCTTGGTGATGTTCTCACCGTGTTTTCCAAGTGTCCAACGTGTGGGCACCTTGTCGGGGGGTGCTATACTGTAAAATCTTTAAGTGGGGATTAGTGGGCCTCTGTCTTCTCCCCGTTCTTGTCAGGGTGGTAGCGCCTCAACCTCGGCAGAAAAAATCAAAAGTTTGTTTGCCAGGTTGCATCGTCAATAGGGGTTGGTTGCTACATCTCAGCCAATGGCAGCTGCCTGAAAGCCGATGAATGCTTGTAAGCTGGCATGGCCTGGAAGTGAAATATCAGCTGAGTGCATCAAAGCTGTGACCCCCAAAACCCTGGAAGTTGAAGCAGATCTGTCATGCAACAGCCACGCTGAACTGGAGATCTCAACTTCATCCTTTCCATTCTTCAAAGGCTATGTAAAACTTTCAGCTCCAAATGCAGACACTGCAATCTACCCAAGCTCAGAACCCACATCACTAGACTTACATACCGCATTTGTTGGCACAACTTCGGATGCACGATTAAGCTTTTTCCATCAACTTTTTCTGCGCAGGGGGCAGCACAGTGACTACCACGCCTTGATCTCCTCGATCTCTGCGATGGCTTTTCCAAGAATCAGCATGACCTCACCGGAATCATTTGGTGGCACGATGACTGTCCGCTCCAAATCAAAGCAAGACAAACATCTGGGTAATCATTTAAATAACTCACTAACCAGAAATAAGGCTGTCTTAGGGATGATTCCCTTTACTAACCATGATTATAGTGAGGTCGCAGAGATGCCGTTATAATTTACCAAGAAAAATCCCAGTCCCATCAGCTATTCCCTTCTCACCTCGTGATGGAAGGTGGATCTCGACGCCTGCATTGAAAACGATCACAGCATGGATGTCTGAACCCCGCTGCATCGCAGCAAACCTAATTTAATTCAATTTAATTTAATGATGATGATAATAATGACGATGGTGGTGGTGGTGATGGTGATGATGATGATGATGGTGATGATGGTGATTGTGATGATGATGATGATGATGATGGTGATGATGATGGTGATGATGATGATGATGATGGTGATTGTGATGATGATGGTTGCCCTTGATACCATGATCATACATTATGATGATTCCGCTGCTCGCAGCACTTATGATTTTATGATAGTGATGCTGATGTTGATGATGATCATGATGAAGTGCATCATGATTTGATAGTGATGCTCGGTGAGAAAATGTTCTATTCGATTCAAACCCATCCTTTGTTTGGGCCTGATCTGCTCCACTGGAGCTGTGGCTGGTCAGATCGGAGCCTTTGGAAACGCCCTGGTCATGGCACAAAGGTCGCAACACTACCACCGAGAGAAACACTACCGTCACAATCAACAACAGGTCATTCTGGAAGCAAACGATGACAACAAACGGGTCATCTTCTTGCAAGCAGCAATGGTTTCCAGGTAGCTCAAACATCATCTCAACACACTTTTCTCAATATTCCCACCCGAAACAAGCTTGGCCAAATTGGTATGCAGGTTCAACATCGCACATGCATCCAGCTGCAAATGTCAAGCGTTGCTAACACTTGCGCTTGCTGCGCTCCTGTCTTTTTGCTTTCGGCTTTTCCTTTGGCGACTCCCTGAAGGGTGTCTGCGGTTCAACCTGCAGGACTTGGCAACACATCGGGCTGTCTGGACTGAGTAGTGGTAAGGAACGTGCTGGAGCTATCAAAACCATTCAAAACCACCGTCGGAGAAACAAAGTCAAAGAACCAAATCCTATTAAAGTGCAGTGACCATGCAGGCGTCAAACGCTAAAAAACATCAACTAATTTCCGCGCCAAAGTCGACAAGAACAAACACCCACACATCCAACATGACAAAGGCAATATGAATATACATCACGCGAAAGCTAACACAACCAAAACGAAATCACTGCGCGTTTGAACCTTGTCTGCAACTCTTCTTTTGATCTCTGACCCCCATGATTGCCCTATGCAAAACAACCCTTTTTGACAGACCAGATAAGAGGACGCTTTATGCAAATCTTGGATGGGCCTGGCCACTCTGAGGCAATGACTTTGACCATTCAATCAGCTGCAAACCACAGAAACGATTGGTTTGAGGTCGCCACATCTGGCCGCTCTCGTGGGAAATCGGGATAGTAACCTTCGCCATAGGTGAAGCTGCTAGTGTTTCTTGACTCAACTGACCCTGCCGCATCACAAGCACCAAACAAAGAAGGCATCAGCGCTGTTTGGACAGTGCTGGCCAAGCAACGCTGGGGCGGAGCCGGTCTCACGAAAGGAACTGATGCTGGAGCTGGCCTCACAAAAGGAACTGACGCTGGAGCTCGCCTCACAAAAGGTCCTGAAGCTGGAGCTGGAGCTGGCCTGAGTTCAGAACAAACTGATGGGCGAAAGAAACAGTGGCACTTTGAATTCTTCAACGCCTTTTTTCCTCGTACAATCCAATCACATCGGCTAGTTAGTTTATAGGGGTTCCCATAATGTGCCAGTCCACAGTCCACAATAAACCGGGTAGCCCCTGTAAACAAATTAAACACCACCCAACTCGCTTTTTGAAACTGCTCATTTGAGGCCAAAACCCTTTGTCTCGTGAGAGACACTCACAGAAACACACATTTCCCATGGCGCCAGATGGGAGCACAGTCTCCCTGTGCAGCTGCTTTTCAGTTGGACTTTCTGGACAAAACATCTGCATCTTGCTGTCCCACCATGTTCCTTTTCTTTTGCTGCCACAGTGTCTCAACAAAATCCCAAAATACATGGACAAGTTGAAACACTGCAAAGTATGAGGTAACATCGCCTGCAATATCCTGGAATCACTTTATTTACTGACCCTGAAAGGCTGCAGTTTCCCATTTATTTTCTGCTTCCAATGGAAATCCAGAGGATTTGGGGCTATCCATGCTCCACAATTATTTGGACCCATTTGGGTTTAATCAGGATAGAGGATAATGTTACATCATGTAATATAATCATCCAATCATCCATTCAACTTGGGGTAGCCTATTTCCAGCCAAAGCCACTTGAAGCATTTTGAACCATGTTCAACCCCCCTGCTGACTCCAACCCAACAACCCACAGGGCCCACTTGGAGCTCCTCCTTTCCCAACAACTCGTCCGTGAGCTCCCATGCGGTGGTCAACTTGGATGACACGGGCGCCGTGAAAACCACCTGCGCGCAAGGCCCAGCAAGATTTGCCAAGTTCGGATGACACTTCATCAATTTTTGATCATACTTAAGCCACTTAAGACTTCATTAATTAGGGTCTATCCCCCCAAGAGTTTATGTTTTGCCAAATCATGCCATGATCAACAGCCCAGGGATTCATGGTTTATCAATGTGAGGTTGACACTACCTGGGAATTCAGCACCTGACTCTGCACATTTCTCAAAACATCGGCTTTGAAAAGGGGCGAATGTTGGTGCAGAGTCACTCCGGAAGGTCCAGGGATCACTGGATCACCATTTCAAACAGCTCTGACAGGCGAACAGGTGCCAATCCCTTCATTTCAAGCGATGAAATCGCGCTGGCTTCGTCACGAACCGATGTGACACAGCGGAAAAGGCTAGATTCGATATGCCGTCCCCTTGTGGGACTCACAATTTTTCGGAGATGTTTTATGATTTTTATGCAAAGGAGGATGAGATCTTCTTTGCCAATCGTTTGAAGCGCGTGCGGGCAATGATCACACTGAAGACCACCACCGCCACGGATGTGCCAATGCCAAAGGCATACCTCAAAGAGTTGACAGCCCGACCGTAGCCACCAAAAACGATGCCGAAAAGTATGTCACCATAAATCACCATGCTATCACTGGGTAAATCCACGAAGTAAATCTCCATTTTCAGTAGCTATGGTCCTGCTATGGTAGTTCGATCATTTCCATCACCAAGAACCTAGAGATACCTGGAGGATTTGGGGTTGCCAGGTCACCAGATACCTTTGACTCCGCAGCCGAAGTGGAAAGCCAATGCATAGCCAGCAGGAAGCATCAGCCCATAGTAACTCAACAGATATACGACCTCAGCTTGATGGTCTACCCCTGACAAACGTCCTTATTTGGCTGTCAAAACTCGTTCAGGACCCTGGTTCACAGCCAAATGGCTGATAAATGGATGTTCATCCGAAATATGGTATAGTATAGTAGATCTTGATATTAGTCTTGATTCATTCCCATTACTTTTTTAAGCCTGCCAGGTAAGGGAGAAAACAAACAGTTTTGAAACTACCGCCCAGTCACAGGTGCGGTGCCTGTTCACATCACTAAACATCAGAACATGGAGATCTATTGAAACCATCAACTTGGATGGGTCAAAGTATCCGAGTCCTGAAATTTACTGCGATGATCATCTGCATCTGAAACCCTGGCTTAGCATTTAAGATCGTGCTTGATAAATTGAAAAAGGAGGCATCTATAGTCGGATGGTCCTCATATCCATCTACATATTTGGTATATCAGTATATCCTCGAAAAACTGGTTTTGGCTGAAAATAAGGTACCCCAACTTTTGATGCCTATTTTCAGACAGTATCCCTATTCAAATGTCCACAATATGAGGTATTTCCATGTATTTCTATGCATTTCCTTTTTGCAGACACAGAAAAAAAATGTGGCTGGTTAAGTACTCCTATCTTATCTTTACTAAAACACATTGAATTCCAGGTGAAGAATGGATAAATCACAATGATTCACTAACCCGAAAAGTTCAGGCCACCAATCGGAACCTTGAACCCAGCCACCTCCGAGCGTGACGTCACGACGTAAGGATTTATATCCCTATGTCATCTAGTAAATTCCCATTGAATCCCTATTACATCCATTGAAATCCCAAAATCCCATTGAAATCCCATTCAAATCCAGTAACCCCCAATTAAAATCAATTAAATACCATTCAATTCATGGATATTCATGGATATTCATGGTCTTAAGGTCTCTTTCTCCATCTCCGGTCCCGGTCATCGATGTCTCAACAAGGGGCCGAACTGGCGGTCATCTTCCCCATGCCACGCAAGGCACCAGACATGATGTGCTGCGTTGTATCCGGAAGACCCGCCTGAATCTACATGATCCAAGATCTGTAGCGTTCTGGTGCTTTTCACCAGCAGAAATGGTGGATTTTTGACCGTTCCGGGGTGAAATCTCTGATTCTTGGGGACTTAGCACTTACCCGGCCTGATAAACGTTTACAAAAAACAATGGAAAGATCCACCATGTTTAATGGGTAAATCAACTATTTCTATGGCCATTTTCAATAGCTATGTTAAATTACCAGAGCGTAACCCTGGGTGAAAACAATGGTTCCAACATCTTCCGGAACTTCTTTCAACAGCCAGAATTTGGATGAACTTGGCTCATACAAAGTATATTTTTGCCGCTGTTTTTCAGCGAACCCGTGCATAACTTGCAGCGGCTCAGTGACATGATCAAGATGCTACTAACCTTCGAAACCAAGGGGCAAATGCGAAAATGATGAGCAAGCTCTGAATCAGTGTTTTCACCTCAGCACGGTTCAGCAACCGTCTGGGTTTGTCTGTGCAAAAATGGGATATAGCCCAACATTTCGATTCTATAGGAACCATTAAATGTAATGTATGCAGTATATGAGATATATGTAACGTATGTGATTTATGTAACATATTTAATATACCTGATATGATACTACGTATACCACTTAATTTGGTGGTACGCCTGGTATAGAACTATCTTCTTTGAGATTCATCATGGATTCAACGGAGCAAGGTTTTTCGAGGCTTTTTTCCGCTCATCTCTCCACAGTCAGCAAACCTCGGGGTAATCCCTGAAGTTAATGCATCCAAATGCCCAGGTCATTTATCGGGTCATATCCCACCTACCTGAAAGGATAACTGCTGTAAGCAATGATTTCCTGGTGGGAAAACATGCGCTGCTTTGCACAGCATTGCCATCAGCTATTCTCTTAGGGGTCACCCCATACCAATCATCAACCAACCAATGGGAAATCAATGAATCACCTATTTTGTTAATCATGGTTTTCTTTTTCAACAACTAAATTTTAACCATGGGCAATAGATGTTCATCAACTGGTTAGCCCAGTTTTTTGAAGTAGATTTCCGAATTTCAGTTGGAACTTCCTGCGGCTTTGCAGCCTCACCAGGCTTCACGTAGATCCCAGCAATGAAGTGTTGACCGAACCTGAGCTCGGCGACGTCAGAACAGGGGTCAGGAGGAAATTCAGGGCTGAAGTTTGACATGGAAGTTCATGGAAGCCATCAACACTGGGAAGAGGATTTTCCAATTTCAGAAAAAGCCAGTATTGGGAGTTCCATAGCACTGTCCCAGCCCAAAAATACTGGACTGATGGGTATCCCTCCTATGGACAGGAATATAATTTTCATCCTCTCCTAGAGGCTGTGTCATCTGGACTTGGAGAGGATTTGAAAATGGATTTCAAAGCCAAGTGCTTCACCTGAAGTGATTTACAGCCCATTTACAACCTGCAAAAAAGGTCGCCAAAGCAACATTTCTATCTTGGTGGCTGCAATCTGAAGAATCTGACTCACTTGAAATCTGTTTGGATGCCCATCCATCTGAAACCTCATACTCCCCACATCGTTCACTTGCTCGAGGCTGACTTGAGTGCATGAACATGAGACTCTTGAAGTGTGTCACTTCGGCCGTGCAGAATACCCTAACAGGCCCTGGCCCAGTAACAAACTCCCAGCTGTCCCCATTGAGGGTCTAAACTAGACCCTAAACATCCCTAAACCCACTTCTAATACTTGCAGTTTACCCGGCTTGCCTCTCACTGAATTTTCTCCGGTCACGTCATGAAGGGTTTTTTCCTGTTTTTCTCTATGTCTCAGCCCATATTCGATGCCTTCGCCGTTGATTTTTCGTCAACATTTACCCATATGTATACATATATATATATATATATTCAATGGCCATGTTCATCATCTTCATTGGTCAAACACCGATGTTTTTTTCCAAATGTCCCCAAATTTTAATCCATCACACTGCGAAACATGTAGCACAGTTTTCGCATCCTCCCAGCATGCTCTTGGCGCGTCTGGAAGGGTATACTCCCCCCAAAAATATCCGTTTTATCGGGGAATTTGTGATAATCTATGGATGGCGTACACCATTTTCAGACAAAAACCCATTGATTGATGGATCCGAAGTCTCCATCATGACTAATTATAGTCACTCGCCGCCGATGGTTAAATCAACCCCATCTTTGTTGGTGAAACCAAGCCATTTTTAAGTCGGTGAAGTCCCAATTCTTGCTGATTTGCCTATCTTCGTTGCTGACTATCCACAGCTGCCGTGCCGTCAAGAAACGTCATGAAGCTGGCGATCATCAGCCACACCACCAGATTCACCGCCAAGGTGACCTTGACGAAGGTCTTGGCCTCCTTCGGCCTCGGTGGAAGGTGGGCTTTTTGCTGGGACCTATCTATTTGGGTTACCCTGGGTTAGTCTCCAGTAAATTGGCATAGATATACATAGATCTTGAAAAGTGCGAGTTTTTAGTGGAAACATGTGGAAACTAATCTTCCATGCCCCCAAAAATGGCAGGGTCTATGTTAACTGGAGGTTACAGTAATGGATAGGTGGAAAAAGGGGAATTTTAACAAACAGAACATAGTGGCTATTATTGGATGATATGACAGGAATCATGAAATAGGATGATCCGAATTAGTGGTATAATGGTGACCGTCTTTTTTTGTATTTTCTAGTGGGCAAAACAACCCTGACCAGATCTGAGATCTGGGATGAGACTTTTCACTGTGAGACTATGATGCTGGAACAGCAAAATGGGATGGGATATAACTGGGATGTAATGGGATATTACAAGCTTGCACAACTACGGAATTATGGGAATATTGAATAGTGAGATATGATATGATGTATATATATATACACTATATACACAAAATATCACATATATAATATACTTTAATATACCATGTATACTCACTACTGTACTTATCAAACCCGGGGATTGGTGCGGTGGAGGTTGAACATCATCTCACTCGCAGTCAGTCCGATGGAGATCGGTCGTTTGGGATGCAAAATATGCAAACTTCGATCCCAAAACAGAATCACTCAGCAATCAATAGAAAACCACATTTTTCCTGTCAGCTTGTCATGTCATCACTGTTTCGAAAGGGTTTCCATATCTCAGAAAAAAACAATCCTTCAACTGGGTTTGTCTGAAAATTGGGTACCCCATCCCATCCACTGTTTAGTTATCATATGTCATCATTTATGATTCTTCACTGTAAAATTGCGATAAGTTGGGGGTCAATCTCCCATTTTCAGACACACCCTTTTATAGTTCTGGTAATATATCCTCTCTTTCTAAATCCCCTCTAAATCCCTATGAAATCCCATTAAAATCCATTAAACATTCATCAAAATCTTGCAGAACTTGAACACTTTTGGATTCAGTCCAAAAAATATTAGATCCACCATTCATTCAACTATCCAAAAAACATCCTTAAATGATACTAAACCCACACTTGTTGCAGATTTCACGACCTCTCCCTGTTTCCCTTGGGGTTTCCCTTGGCGCCGCCGCCTGTTGGCACCCAACATCTTTCCCACCAAGGCAGCAGCTGCCGAGGAGATGCCCATGGCAGGCCTTGTGCGCGATTTCGAGGTGGAGGTGGAGATAATCAGATCTTAGAAATTAGATTTTAATAGGATTTCATGGGATTTTCATGGGATGACATGGCCATTTTCATGAGTTTTTCTTGGATCTTTGGGGGCTGAATGGGATTTTATTGTGATTTAATGGGGTTTTATGACTCAAACATGGCAATTCTAATCAATTTTGCATATCCTCATTTTTCTACCATGTTCTATTGGTGATTCCCAGTTTGTGGAAACAGAACATGAATTGCCAATGGAAAATGGAGGATACCCAAAACTGATGAAACTTGCAGAGAAGGATGGATATTGAACCAATGGTGTGGTTATCACTCATTTTCTATTGGCTATTCTTGGTGTTTGCCACAAGATGGGCTGACACCATTTTTCCCCAACAGCGTAATCTAATGGGGTCTTCAGCCCAGAATAGCTCCAGTGTGCACTGGTGCAGGCGCCGGGTCAGGTTCAACGAGGTTCCGGAGAAGGTTCTGAAGGTTCCGGACAAGGTCTGGGAGGCTTTGGTGCAGAGACAGGTCAGGTTCAACAGGCTTCCGGAGAAGGTTCCGCAAAAGTTTTCTGGAGAAGGTCTGGGAGGCTTTGGTGCGGAGAGGGTTCCGGTGAAGGTCTGGGAGGCTTTGGCGCAGAGTCAGGACAGGTTCAACAGCATTCTGGAGAAGGTTCTGGAGAAGGTCTAGGAGGCTTTGGTGCAAAGCCAGGTGAGGTTCAACAGGGTTCCGAAGAAAGTTCCGGAGATTGTCCAGCGGGAGGCTTTGGTGCGGTGTCAGTCGTTAGAAAAATTCGCCGCCGCCCATGGACGCGCAGCGCCACATACATCCGAACATGCTACATACATCAAGGGATGTGTTTGTATGTACATTTTTCTTTCTTCCCTTCTTTTATCGTTCTTCGACAGGGGCCGCTGCGCTCTCAGAGGAGCTGGTAGAGGTGGAGCTGCTTGAGCTGCTCCCCTTGGCAGGTGCAGCTCTGCTGCCACTGCTCCGGTCGGCCTTAGCCTTCGCCTTCCCTTTCGCCGCTGCTTTGTCTGTCCTTGGCTTCTTGGCAGCCGGTTCTCCCTGCTCTGCTTCCTTCTTCTTCTTCCTTCGCTCGGCGGCTTCTGCCTCCTTAGCTCGTTGGAGGACTTCGTCTGTCTCGAACCAGAGCTCCAGGTCTTCTTCTTTTTGCTTCTGCACCTGTGCGCAATTGCTTTCCGATCGGGCCCCGAAGCTGAAAAAGGTTGTCGTGGAACTTTTGATCGGCCCTTTCTTTTCCCTCCGGGAAATCCAATCTCCGAAAACTTTTGCATCCTGATATCTTTCGTGGCTATAACCCTGAGAATAGAAGAGTTCAGCCTACGTCGTGGCCTCGATACCTTGATGTTAGCAATTCACAAACTGAATCGTATCGAAACATTTTCATGTACTTGCACAAGCCTCCATGCATTGATGCCATAAAGAGGGCTTCTTGGCTGCTGCCTCTTCTTTTGCTTTGTTGGTTCTTGCGTCGAGGTGCCCTGGCGCGCCGACTCGGATCCCGGGGCCAAAACATAGGGGTTCGTGCGTGCAACAATGTGAACAAAGGTAGGGAAGCAGGGCTGAGATGGAAGTATGCAGCGTTATTCTGTGGCCCCGGCTGTCTTCTGCTCATTTTTGTCGCCTGATTCGAGGATTCTTGTCTAGTTCTTTGTCGTAGGCCTTCCTCACCTCAGAGTCCTCGGGCTCCTGACGCAGACTCTCTCTTTTCCATCTTCTTGTCTGCCTTATAAGCCTGGGCACGTTCCGGCTTTTTCTTGTTTTTCTTGTTCTCCTCGGTGCGGCGTTTGTGCTGCTCTTTCAGGCGTGCTCGGTACGCAGCGTCTTCTGCCTTCTCTTTGGCCGCTTCTGCGGCAGCAGCTTCTTCAGCTGCTTTCTTCTGCTCCTTCTTGGCCTTTGCCTGACTGCGCCACTCCGGCAAGGTGCTCCTTTTCCGCTTTGCTTGCTTTTGCCGCCCACTCTTCTTTTGTGCAAAGCCTTGTTGTCTCGTCGATGCTGTACTGGCACCGCCTCCAGGCGTTTTTTGAAGTGGGGGCAAACAAAACTAGAGAGGGGCACTGTTATGAGAATTTTTGCGACTCACACATTGGAAAGCACCATATTTTGGTTTCCTCCTTTAATTAATCCTCATTGAATTCTCATTCTGGAACCTCAAAAGATAATCATCCCTTTTTTCATCCTCAATTAATCCTCATTCTGGAACGTCCAAAAATCTTCATTCCACATCTAAGCCTCATTCTGGAACCTGACCAAATCCTCATTTCTCATGTCATACTCATTCTGGAACCGGACCAGCCTCATTCCTCAGGCAATCCTCATTCTTGAATTTTTGAACATCCGACGCATATTTTTTTTATCCTGGAACCTCACCGAATTTCCATTCCTGCTTGAGTCCTGATTCTGAGATTTCATAAGGCCATCATGCTTTCCGTGCTAATGAATCTTCATTCTACAATCGCATGACATGCTTAATCCTTCTTTACTGATGTAATGAAGATATCTTGGTGATCTCTAATGTGAACACTCAATGAGGACTTCAGCCAGGAGACCAAGCAGGGCTCTGTGAAGATTCAAGCATCGGGAGCTTGATTGTCAGTGATTGCATGCTCATGTTTTCGAAAAAGAAAAGAAAACACAGCATAAAGATGCATAAAGATCTGTCAAAGATTTTCCGAGGATGCCTCAAAGATTGAATGAAGACAGCAAGGAGGATACGGTCATGATCTGCTGCCTCTCCGCGTCCGTGCTGTCACAGAAGGAGAGCCAAGGGTACCTCGGCTCCGACTGTGTTGCCATACAAACCCACCGTGGAAAGCTGATCTCGCACACGCATTATGGCGACCCTACCTCTGCCCCTGCCCCTGCTCCTACTACCTCTGCTATTGCTGCGACTACTGCTGCGCTCCGCTGCCGCCACTGCTCCTACTTCTAGTACTTCTAACTCTCCCACTAATTTTACTTCACTTCTACTACCACCTGACAATTACTACTTATACTACTATCGCAACGAGTAACACGACTATTTCCACTGCTACTGCTACTGCTGCTATGCTTCCCACTGAGGGTCCAGTTTGTGGATCCCTTCTTTGAGCTTGTCCTGCCCTTGGTCCGTCAAGGCCTGGCGGACGGGCTAGCCGTTTGGGCGCATCCCGGGCTTCATTTCTGACACTCGGTCACTGCGGCACCCCACCAAAAAGTCAGATGCTTCTTTTTTTTCAGCTGGCGCATCCCTCTAGGAGTTGTGTGATGCATCTTGGCTATCTCTGTGAGGATACAATGCTGTATTGTGTGAAACTTACATGAGCTTTGAGATGAGCAATTGTCCTGCGCGGGTCGGTTCGATCGGCAATGGTTCAAACTTGAACTTAGTATCCCCCCAATGAGCGGTCAAAGTTGTCGTCGAAGCCTGCCACCCGGCCACAAGTTCCTTGCCTGCGATTAAGACAAAGCAAGGCATGCATGCCACCCCAACCCGATTATAGCCAGCCTCCTTCAGAGTGACGCGGCATGCCTTCATGCATTCGTTGTGGTAGAGGATTTGGTTCACCCGGCTGGCAGACCATGATCTGCACTGCACGTGGCCAGGTTTGTCAGGCAGCCAGCAGCCACCGGAACAAACGAGGATATGTGTCCACCGCAGCTTGGATGACTTTGCGCACCCGGCAATCACGGCAACACAGGACGGAGAAACGTTCGAACAGCTTCCGGGTGCCTGGCGCATGCGAATATACCATTGGTTCCGACGAAGACCTTACTACATCTCTTCGTTACATGCACAATCAGAAGAATCAATTCTATAGGCAGTCCTTTACATAAATAAATAAATAAATATATGAGGATATATACTGTAAACACATACACAGTATATAAAAAAACTTAAAAACACCTATCATCATACTATATTGTGGGTATATACATACATAGGCACATACATAAGTATATATATATATAGCGACACACTGAAACTTAGAATGCTGAGCAGTTTTCCAAAATTGAGATTTTTGAATTTAGAATGCCGCCAAAAACCCTGTTTGTAGGGTATTTTAGAATGCCGGCCAGGGGACATTCTAAGTTTCAGTGTGTCGATGCATCAAACCACAGTATTGCCATACAAAATGCATATTTTAGGTAAAAGAAGGCATGCTAAGTTCTCTCCGGCCGGCGTGTTTTGCGCAAAAGGGTACCCAAAAAACAGCACACAGAAAAATAACCCTGTTTGAAGCACATATGCAACGAAAATTGCAATTCACTGCATATTTACAGGGTTTTGTGAACACTCAGTCTCCAAGACACCTCAAGACAGGTTTCCCTTTTCTTTCAAAATTGTCTCTTATTTCTTTCCCCATTAAAGATGGAAAACTCGAAAAACAGGTGCAAAAAGTCCCCGGCCAAAAGTAATTTAGAATGCTGGCAAAATTGTCTTCGGTTTTCCGTTGTTTTTCATTGTTCCTTCTTTAGTTTTTCTATGGTTCTCATTGTGTTTTTCACTAGTTTTTTCTTTGATATTTCTTTGGTTCTCAATAATTTACATGCGTTGTTCTTTGCTTGTCATTGTTTCCTTTCGCTTGTTTTCGATTCCCGTGGTTTTTGGTTTTCCTTTAGTTGTTCTTTTGATTTTCTTTCTTGTTCATTCGTTTTTCTTTGGTTTTTCTGTGGTTTTCTTTGGTTATCTTTGGTAATCACTTGTTTTTCATTATTTCCCCAACAGCGTAAGCTAAGGGGGTCTTCAGCCCAGAATAGCTCCGGTGTGCACTGGTGCAGGCGCCGGGTCAGGTTCAACGAGGTTCCGGAGAAGGTTCTGGAGAAGGTCTGGGAAACAGGGTTCCGGAGAAGGTTCTGGAGAAGGTTCCGGAGAAGGTCTGGGAGGCTTTGGTGCAAAGCCAAGTCAGGTTCAACAGGTTTCCGAAGAAGGTTCCGGAGCAGGTCTGCGAGGCTTTGGTGCAGAGCCAGGTCAGGTTCAACAGGGTTCCGGTTCCGGAGAAGGTTCCGGAGCAGGTCTGCGAGGCTTTGGTGCAGAGCCAGGTCAGGTTCAACGGGTTCCGGAGAAAGGTTGCGCAGAAGGTCCCGGAGAAGGTTTTGGGAATCTTTGGTGCAGGGCCAGGTCAGGTTCAACGGGTTCCGGAGAAGGTTCCGGAGAAGTTTGTTTTTCTTCTTTTTGTTTTTCGAAAATGTTTGTAAAAATAAAATGCTGCGGCTGTTGGGGATACCACCGAAGCTGATTTTTTCCATATATTTTCTGGGATGGGAGATACTCAAGAATATGACATGGCTTTGTATCAAGCAATGGAGCCCCAACACAAATCATCTCACAGTGAGAACAGCCAGCATTTTTTTGGGATATCATCCCTTGGGTGGCTGACATGTTCCTGTGGAGCTACCCTCCAGCACAAAAAGAAGGCAAATGAGAAGTGAAAACCTTCTCTTGAAAAGGCTTTATGATGGGGTTATGACTCATCAATCATGAGCTTGTCTAGATTTTGAAATTACAACATGCTACATCCAAAGTTAGAAGGGTAATCTTGGAATATCTTGGATAGCCCTTGACCTGCCGGGGCACATGAAGGTAAGCGCAATGAACTGATTGGCAGCGACATGGGCGGCTAAGGGAACGGTGCCCAAGAAACCCACCAGCAATGCACAGATCTCCCAGAACCACCATTCACTACCTGAGAGCTTCGGCGGATGGTGGATTTCAGAGCTTCCAAAGGATTGAGAACAGCGAAGCGGTGGAAGTGATGATGATGATGATGATGGTGGTGGTGGTGATGATGATGATGATGCTGGTGATGATGATGATGCTGATGATAATGATGATGATGATGGTGATGATGATGATGATGATGAAACATGATGACACATGATGAAACATGATGAAACATGATGAAACATGATAAACATGATGAACCACTTTTAGGAAACTGCATGGAAACCCATGAACACATTCATGGCAAATCATCATATTTTATCATAAGGGGTTTGTCTGAAAATCATAATTTTACCCTAAACCCAATGGTGAATCCTCATATTTTCCCATCATTTTCCCTAAGAAATGATGATACTTTGGGGGGAGCATACCCCATTTCCACCAGTGACCAGACACCCATCTGCAGCACGTAGGGAATGGCCACCTTCAAGTAGGACTTCCAGGAGTTGAAGGTGCCGGGGCCTGCTGGGAGTCCGGGATCATGGGACCATCCTGGCTATGACATATAAATCTATATAGAATTCTATGAATATATTTGAAGTGTCTGTAAAATTCTAATATATATATATATATTATCTATATTATATATGGATAGAAACAAATTATCTGCATACCATGCTTTATACTGTACCAAGATCTGAGATGTCCTGTGGAGAAAGATAACTAATGATCCTAAGGTCGATCCAGACCGGCCTGGAAGCCACACGTCGCGACGCTTCATGCCCAGCTTGGGAGCGATGCGTGTCACGTACAGCGCGATCAACAGCCATTGACCTGAGGCTGTGGCTTGAAGATCCCCAAAACGGTAGACAAGTTGCCACTTAGGTTGACCCAATACCCAGATACCCAGGATATAGCTCACCTGGCGGGTGCAAGTTTCCGGTGAAATTTTTTTATGGTTCAGACTATAGCAGTTCCCCAAAAAAGATAGACAAGCAACCTATCACCATTCTTAGATGTTATTTATTGTTATTTTTTCACGACTTTTCTTCATTTTCTTGGTTGCAAATATTCTGGGTAAATTATAGTATTTCACTAACCTGAATAAAGGCCATTTGGGGATGATTTCCCTTACTAACCATGATTCCAGGCTTCGGTCACAGTGAGGTCGTTAAATTTACCCAGAAAACCAAGCGACAGGTCCAGGTCACACCATTGGCTAATCCGGCTCCACTGTTGCCGAGCTGAAAATGGAGAACGAACAGACCACCTCGCGCAGAAAGACTAAGTGCTGAAAAAAAAGAATCATAAATATGGCCATTCACATGATGTTCATCATTTTTTTAAGTAATCATATAATATCATCTATATATATATATGATTTAGAATCATACATTGGCAGATTTTTGTCCTTGTCTCTTTTATCACTACTATATGTACAATCCCCTCAACGCCAACAGCTCGACCATCGAATCTCTCCGGGTTCCCATTTCACGAGACCTTGGAATCCTTGGAGCCATATATTGATAGCTCAACCACTCAACCCACAACTATGCAGCTCTATGGTTGAGAATCCACTGGCCTAATGGATTTCAGGAATCCAACGCACCCAACTCAGCTGATTTCTGGAGACGCCATCCCCACTTTTTCGACATCCCCACTATCAAAAAGTCAGCAACGTCGAGATGATGCAAGGCTTGCAAGGCACACCAGCCAACATGTAGGATGGATGAGATGATATTGATCACCAGTGGTGGAGTTGCAATGCATTGATTTTGCAGGAACTTCGCCAGAGCCTGCGTTCGGAGCGACATGCCGAAGATTTTTGTTTCCCATTTCTCACTCCACTCCAGTCCAAATCACCTCCGCTCCGCCCCAGCATCACATCACATCATCAGCACGTCGTGCCTAACCTTCGATCTCCGACCGAAACGCTTCACTTTTCAAAGGGCATCACCACTTCTCCATCGAAAACAAAGCAACAAAACCTCCGATTCACCTCCAATTCAGCTCTAGTTGACCCAGGGAGACCCAGGGCATCCCCCAGCTTTCGACACGCCGCGCCTGGTATTGGAAGAGGCAGAAGAGCGCCGGGGCTGTGGTGCGGTTGTAATTCGCCGCCAGCTGTGCGACTTCGGCGTTCTGACCCAGCAGCAGCAGCAGCTGTGCTGAGCAGAGGAGGATGGGAATGATCCACCTGAGGTGTGGCTTGGGTGGGTATATGTAGTAAAACTACGTCAAATATGGTAGAACTTCTAAAAGATCTTGAAGAATTACATGATGTAGTTGGTTTATGCTTTCCATCAATTGGGTAATTATCGTTAAATGATCTTAAATGAGTAGACGGCTCTCACCAAGATGGTTTTTCAACACAAAAACGCACGAGGAGGCGACTTTTGCTCCAGGACGACACGGATGCCTCAAGTTTTCCACATCACAAAACTGTCAGAAAAAATAAACAATCACCCACACCAAACATATTCTACGATATCATCATAGGCAATACTATCTAGCATTCAAACATGTCTTGTTGAAAAATCCCATTCAATTCGATGATTTTCCCATTACAGCCTCCATTTATTGAACATGTCCCAGCCTGCCTTGCTATGTTTGATTACCGAAGGGTGGTATCACGATAGGTTTATCTTATCTATATAAGTAAAATCAACCCATATTGATTCCCATTCATAGAACATATTCCAGCCTCCTGTGTTTGATGGGTGTGTCTGAAGATGCTGTATACCCCCAACATTTTTTGTTAATAGGGAGAATGATGTATACTATTCTCAGACAAACCCAAATCAAACACCAACTTTGGTTTTACCTCGAACAATTTCTATGAACATGTGTCCATATTCCTGGCCAGTCATGTTTGATTGCCACATGGTACCCTCTGGCAATCAAACCATGGCAAGTTTGATGATTTTCCCAGCTAGAAACCTCCCAGCTTACAAGGGATTTTTTTTCCCAGCTGGCCATATGTTTGATTCCCAAATGGTAAATAAACCAATTAAACATTGGGATTTATAGAATCATAAATGAAATGAATGGGAATTATTTCCCCAAATCGTAAATCCACCATTTAGTTCGACGATTTTCCCATTCAACTTTCCATTTAGTTCGGGGAATTCCCAGCTAGCCATGTCTGATTTTCATACCCAATGGTAAATCAGAAATTCGTCTTTCGTTCCCTCTGAAATTCCAAAAAAATGGGAGAAATCAATCCATCCAGCCCATTTTGTTGGACTCAGCCTAGCTATAGCTGGAGACTCCAAATGGCTACCCGGCTTGTGGCTGCCAAGGATCACCAGCTGCAAGGTGGCAATGAAGCGTCCGCGCTGGAAATGCTCACAGGCCACGTCCTGGAGCTGGGAAAAGCTGCCAAAGTCCACAGGTTTCACCCGGGCTTCACCAGTCACCATGGGAAAAGCAGGGGACGGACTCGTAAAATCGTGGTAAGACCTACAGACCTCTAGATTTTCCGTTCAAAAAATAGAAACATATAAAAAGATATAAAACGATGCTCCAAATGAAAACCCGACGTATACAGTAAATAGTAAATATGTCAGCGCAGAAAAGGCTGGTGAAATGTCGCCCATTTTTTTTGCGATGGGGATAAACAAGAACTGAAGGTTTAGCCGACAATGGGGGATTCAAACAGCAATGATAGGATTTTTATGGATTTTCATCCATCAAAAATCATCATCTCATTTTCGGAGGTTGGGCATGGCAACATCTCTCAAACAGAAGCAAACGTCCGAACTGTCCCCACAACAAATATACGACTATATACTCCCTGGAACACCCTGGGACTCTCTTGAATCACGAATTGGCTTGGCAATTTTAAAATATTTTAAATACACTCTTTCATTTTTTCAGCATCGAAACCCAATCATATGCAAACAATCTATCACTTCAAGAATCGCAGAACAAAAGTGACAAACACAGACAGAACAAATGAATACATCGCACCAACAAATCTCAAACATCTTTTTGGGGTCCCATCTTTCCATAGAAAAATCCGCAGAGCCTGACTCCCAGCACCATAGGCTTGGCTCACCAGGGAATCTAAGGCTGCCAGCAATCCCCAGCCGATGCTCAAACCCAAACCTGGGGATTGTCCCAGGAATTTGCTGGTAATCTAGACAACCAAACTTGGAGTAACCATGGGAAAGCCACGAAGAATTGGGGTTTAAATTCAACATGAATCAAAATTTCCTCCGAAATCCAGAAAAATTGGTGATGGGGTGAACTTGACTTAACTGTCATAGAATGGGAAATTTGCCGATAGGACTTGGGAAAAAAATGGGAGCTGGTGCACTGGTGGACTCCAAGAACCCACGTTATCCAACACTGGATTTCTGGTTGGTGGTTGAGCCACCTGAAAAATATGAGTCAGTTGGGATTATGACATTCCCCATATGTGAAAAAGTAATCCAAATGTTCCAAACCACCGTTAAACCACCAACCAGGTATTATATTTAAACGTACACTTTCAGCCTTTCAGCCAGAAGTCACCAAGCTGTGGATCGTTTTAGGGATACCTTGGGACATAATTCTTGGGTTTCAACCATGGGTAGACCTAGGTCGACCTATCATGATCCCAATGTGCCCTATGCCGGTCGAATGTCAAAGCACAGTTCTGCATCATGTTTCCCAGACCCACGGCTGCCAATGATCCCGCGCTGCTGCTCTTGCCCAGCCTTGGAGTCATGAAGTCCAACTTTCTGGGTGCTTTATGGTTGATAGCTACTACCCTTTGGTAACCATACAAACAACTGTGGGAATCCATTGTTTTCCCTGTTGGACTCTGTAAGGTGGTTTCCCCCGTTAGCGTTCAGTTGGGGGCCACAGAACTCCAATTTCACTCTGGTCCTATGGTTTTTGTTGGTGATATATCTACAATAACTATGGCAACTATATCCAATTTAACTATGGGTTTTTGTTGGTGATATTAATCGAACTTGGACCAATAACTATATATATTTAACATTATTTAACTATGGTTTTTGTTGGTGATATATCCAATTTAACTATGGTTTTATGGTGATATTAATCGAACTTTATGGTTTATATCCAGTTTAACTATGGTTTTCATTGACTTTATAAACTAACATAACGAACGCCCCGGGGGCACCACATCCCCAGGGGCGATTTCATCCACCACGGCCCCGCTGGGGGCCCCTGGGGCCCCTGCATGATGACGTTGGTCTGTTCGTTTGCCCTTGGTCACTTGGGACTTCACCGTAATATTTTGCAGGAAAAATGTGTGTGTATATCTATATACACATAGAACATATGCCTATGTATATAGTATATATATATATATAGTATATATATATAGTATATATATATAGTATATATATAGTATATATATAGTATATTATATATATATGATGAATAATAGGCGACATATACTATGAGATAAATTATATATAAACATCATCTACTTTCAAGTCCTCGAGTTTTGTAGGAATCACCAGGTGATCCTGTCCCAAAGGTTTCTTCAACCCATCCCAGCTGGGAAACCCCGCATCACTGCAGCAATCTGAACATATCTGAAACTGACCAGGAGATATGAAAATCAATCAGAATCAAACAAGGGTAATGATACAACAGAAACATATCATTTACTGTCATTTACCATATTATAACATTTACCATATCATATCATAATCTGAAACTTATCAGCAACAGAAAAGCAGTTTCACCAAGTCGTTTTTTGTTTCTTTTAAACATATTGTCATGTCTTTGTTAGGCCTGACATCAGGAGCAAGTGGCAATGTCAGAACGAGTGCACCCATGTTGGGCAACGCAATTCGCAAGACCTTTCTGCGAGACAATGCTTTTTTTGGAAGGTGGATATTCCAACAACGATCTCCAACGGTCGCCAACTCGAGAACGCAACAAAATCTCTCAGGTTTAGTGTACAAGTTGTCCAAGAGAGTCAAGAAGCACAAGAGTGTGCAGTGAGGCTCACCCACACAAAGCAATTTCTTGACAGGAAAAGACAGCAAAAACATATCTATTCTACTAGCTTGATACAGACTCTAAAGACGCCCACATGAATGTGCATTGCCCCCGCACCTGTTTGGTAGCTTGCTGCCAATTGGCGGGAATATCTCCTAAACAGATTCAAGGATCAGACAACGCTTCGTTTCATCCATTCCTTCTTTCAAACCAATGGATCTTTAGTCTAAGGCATCCCACCTCAACCAGAAGGAATGGGGAAGTACCAGTGCGAAGCCAACATACAAAGCCTTCACAAACACCTGGGTTAACCACGAATCACACTTCCAAGCTTTGAAGTTTATCAAAAACAATGCAGGTGTGGGACGGTCTCTAACAAATCCATACTCTCCGGCAAAACAATCCGCGGCGGAAAATTGACCATTTACAGATGAATTACCTATGAACATCATGGTGATTTTCCAGTTCGCTATGTTAAATTACTATAGTGTTATAGTGCTATGGCAGTGTGTCAAAACCTTGTACCCCCGGTGAACATCAAAATAGCTGGTAAATGGATGTTCATCCCCCTAAAAATGGTATGTATAGGTATTGATCCATAGCCCTATAGTGTTATCATAAACTTTACTAAGCTTCTGGAGGCTGGAGCTAGTTCCAACTAGTGCTTCTCCTCACCAAAAAGCGTGCTTTTCCATCGCGACAGCGCAACTCTTTGGAGCGGTGGCGCAAGGTGCCATGCATGGTATTCTTAGCATTTCTTATCTAACATAGATTTACAAAACCATGTATATAAAATATGTAAAAATCAACTTAAAACAGAATAAGGAATAATGTGTATAGGTCTGTGCATGTATATAATATATATATATAGTAACTACATTTAAATATACGGACTTTTAAATATACGAACAGGTATTTAGACTACCTCCGGGAAGGTTTTCCTTGGCCCGCCCGGCCATTTGAACACACGGAATCCAATTCATTTAAGCATACGGCAACTACATTTAAATATACGAACTTGTATTTCATACTACCTCCGGGGCCTCGCGGTCTGGCCCGCCCCCCACATATTCAAATGTCGTTACGTATAAATAAACATCCTACTATGGTTTTTTTCTGAAAATATACCCATTGTACCTTCAATTTAGTACCCATGGTACCTCCAATTTAGATGATAAAAATCTTATCATTCTTTACTCACGAAGTAAGACCTGCACTTAAGACTATGAACACTGATTGGCACAGCTGTTCGTTCAAGATTTGGATTATACTTCCAACCAATTGTCAAACTTTGCAAATTGCTGGGCAAGGTCACTTGCTCAAGGCTTTGGTCGAATTCTGAACCAAGCGTCAAGCTTTGTAAGTTGCTTGGAAAGGTCACTCGATCAAGGCTTTGATTAAACTCTGAACCAAACGTCAAACTTCGCAAATTGCTTGGCAAGGTAATTCGTTCAAGGTCTTCGTTGAAATTTTGACCAAACGTCAAGCTTTGCAAGTTGCTGGGCAAGGTCACTCGTTCAAGGATTGCATCAAAATCCGAATCCAACATCAGGCTTTGCAAGTTGATCGGCAAGGTCACTAGTTCAAGGCTTTGGTTGAACTTCCAACCAAACGTCAAGCTTTGCAAACTGCTCGGCAAGGTCACCCTTTCAAGGCTTTGATTAAACTCTGAACCAAACGCCAAGCTTTGCAGGTTGCTCGGCAAGGTCACTCGTTCAAGGCTTTGGTTGAATTGAAAACCAAGCGTCAAGCTTTGCAGGTTGCTCGGCAAGGTCACTCGTTCAAGGCTTTGATTAAACGCTGACCCAAACTTCAGGCTTTGCAAGTTCATTGGCAAGGTCACTAAATCAAGGCTTTGGTTGAATTTCGAACCAAGCGTCAAGCTTTGCAATTTGCTTGGCAAGGTCACTCGTTCAAGGCTCTGATTAAATGCTGACCCAAACGTCAAACTTTGCAAGTTGCTGGGGAAGGTCACTCGTTCAAGGCTTTGATCAAACGCTGTCCCAAACGTCAGGCTTTGCAAGTTCATTGGCAAGGTCACTAAATCAAGGCTTTGGTTGAATTTAATACCAAGCGTCAAGCATTCCAAGTTTCTCGGCAAGGTCACTTGTTCAAGGCTTTGGTTGAACATCCGACCAAACGTCAAGCTTTGCAAACTGCTCGGCAAGGTCACCCTTTCAAGGCTTTGATTAAACTCTGAACCAAACGTCAAGCTTTGTAAGTTGCTTGGAAAGGCCACTCGATCAAGGCTTTGATTAAACTCTGAACCAAACGTCAAACTTCGCAAACTGCTTGGCAAGGTCACTCGTTCAAGGCTTTGATTAAACGCTGACCCAAACGCCAGGCTTTGCAAGTTCATTGGCAAGGTCACTAAATCAAGGCTTTGGTTAAAGAACGGACCGAACGTCAAGCTGTGCAATTTGCTTGGTAAGGTCACTCGTTCAAGGCTTTGGTTGGATTTATAACCAAGCGTCAAGCTTTGCAGGTTGCTCGGCAAGGTCACTAGCTCAAGGCTTTGGTCGAATTCTGAAAGCGAAAACGACAAGCTTTGCAAATTGCTGGGCAAGGTCACTCGTTCAAGGCTTTGATTAAACTCTGAACCAAACGTCAAACTTCGCAAATTGCTCGGCAAGGTCACTCGTTCAAGGCTTTGATTAAACTCTGAACCAAACGTCAAACTTCGCAAATTGCTCGGCAAGGTCACTCGTTCAAGGCTTTGGTTGAATTTAATACCAAGCGTCAAGCATTCCAAGTTTCTCGGCAAGGTCACTTGTTCAAGGCTTTGGTTGAACTCCGAACCAATAGTTAAGCGTTTCAGGCTTTGGGGGAGCTGGCTGTAGTTTCCACAAGAGTACCAACCTTCTTTAATCTCTGTCACCCCTTCCAACGCAAACTCTTCCTCGGAGACTTGGAATCCTTGGAGATAACTCCAAGCCGCAGATAAGTCTGTGGGAACATAAGTGCAGGACAGTTGCGTCGTCCCTTCAATGCCTTGCTCCTGCAATGTTTGGTGGAGCATCAAGGGTGAAGTTTCTTGGTGGTACAAGGCCAGCTTTCCTCCGTCCTTTGCCGGAAGTTGCTGGGAGACCATCTTCCGTACTTCCCTTCCCAGAGTGTTTGGGCTGACTCTCAGGACGCAGCCGGTCTCACCGTTGAGGCTGGAGATCACCTGGAGATCAATCAGCTCCTGAATGGCGCTCCCATCCCCAAGCCGTTGTCGCCGTTGTCGCCAAAGCGGCCGCCCTGGCCACCAAGGCCAGCAAGGCCAGCGACAACATGCTGACTGTGGTGGAATCAGTCTGGCGCTGTCCATTGATCTCCGCTATGAGAAGCCTAGGATCGCCACAAGAAAATGATCATCACTGAATATCACTGATGTGGATATTGGTCCAAAAATATCAAAAACCACTGGCCCCGTGAAAACACGCCCCCGAGGGTGTGCTGGTTTACCTCTTTTCAGTGTGAACTTTCTTTGGTTCCTTGGTTGGGAAGGCTTGAGACTTTCATCCTGCGGCCCTTCATGGTAGTCACCCTATGCTCAACTTGAAGTATGATGCATCCGAGCCCTGACAATCTGACAAAACCTCGGGATTAAATCTACGACAGACAGCGTGATTCAACCGACCCCCGACCTGGAATGGGCTTCCTGTACATGGAAGTCTGTGGATTGACTGCCAATGGCTGGGAATTTGTCATGCCATAATGTCTTCCAAACCCATCTTCTACCGTGCAGAACCTTAAAGCACTGATGACTGGGGATTGTGAAGGTTGTGAACTCATTGATCCTACTTCCGACCTGGAACTGAGCTGATGTCCTCCTACTTCTCTACTTCTGATTTGGAATCCCTATATGGCATGGAATGTTAAAAAAGGAACTTCACACTCAACAATCAATCATATAAACCCTTCAAAGTAACACCGTCTGACGGGCAACATGGCCTTACTATATAATGGGGTTACAAACTCACCCTACAAGGTGGTGCCCCCTAGTTACAAGGTGGCTTATTTGCCCATCTACAGTAACTATAGATGACTATAATATACTATAGTGAACATAATCACCCAACAGTAGATTCTAGTGGTAGAGATAAACTGAGATAAACCAACTTCTTGCTACTCCATGGCACCATGCAATCTCTACCACGTTGTTGGTTCGGTATATCCCCAGAAATCCTCAGTTTTCGATAGAACATATTTCTGGGCTTTCCCGGCCTGGTAAGCATACAAAAAAACCATGGAACATCACCATTTTTGATGGGTAAATCAACTATGACTCAATGGCCATTTTCAATAGTCATGTAACAAATTACCAGAGGGTATTTCATAACAATAGTTGGTATATAAATCCCATGAACTAGTTCGTTATATCTACCTTAAACCATAGTTTTCTATCGTTTTCAAGGGTGATCCCATGTTTCCACCGGTTTCATGGCATCTGACAGTCGTCTCCTGTTGTCGAAACCAGGTCTTCCGTCCGTCGCGGGAGCCGCGACAAGACATGCCGCGGCGGCAGTGGCCGGATCCTGAACACAGATTCCACATATGATGAGTCAATGATGAGGTTTTATGAGTATTCATATGCATATATATATACACGTAATTGTATATACACAGAAGTAAGTATGTATATACATAATTGTATATACACATAATTGTATATATATATATATTGTGAATTTCATCACTGCAGTTCATGTCACCACAGGACCACATCGACATTTCCAATTGCAATGCCCAGACTGGTATTCAAGTGAATCATCAACTTTGTTTTTCTTCTCAAAAGCACTTTGAG
>Ga0126342_10001227_pt1:0-12500 | contig 34880 bp, 24 predicted proteins | sample Cyp1metagenome_FD_92528 | JGI IMG/M metagenome (GOLD analysis project Ga0126342, IMG submission 92528) | Coral microbial communities from Lord Howe Island, Old Settlement Bay, Australia - Cyphastrea 1 metagenome | ecosystem: Host-associated > Invertebrates > Cnidaria > Coral ...
CGCCGACGTATTTGGCATATTTTGCTGAAGATCGTGGACGTGGAAACTATTCAGGATCAGATTTGCATGTTTCAGGATTCAGTTCCTGCCGGATCATATAATGATCCATTCTTGTCTAGTGTGTGGGGGTGTGTGTCTGTGAACAAATGCATGCGTTCATGAATGGATGGGTGGAATGCAAAAAAGAGTAATTAACCGACAAACAGGCCCCACCTGTGGGCATGGCTGGTGACGCTCCGATGAATTCCTCCATAACCCCAAGCACATTGAAACAGCTTTGAAAAAAGCAGGCCAAGGGCAGAACGCGTCTGTAACTTCTCAAAGACACTTTTTGCCATTTGCTCCTGTGCTCGCGGTCATACCATCTTACAAAACAATCTGCAAAAAGTGTCTTGGCCCAAGGGCAGAACGCGTCTGCAACTTCTCAAAGATATCACGCGCGATTTTCTCCGTTGGAGCCTTTCCGCTGGCGCCAGGGACGTCTGGCCGACGTTGATCAGGACCTCCCAACAGCTCGGTGAAATCGGTGGAATGTCGCCGCCGGCGGATTCCTCAAGCGAATTGGTTAAATCCCTCAGTCATCACTTTATTAATCTCTGGTCATTGAAAAATCTCATTCCTGGGTTAATATTCAAACGGAAAGCTAGGATTTTAGTCTTAAGTTTCTGTTAATTATAAGTATTCTCCAAACACACACATATATATATATAATATAATATAAACAATAATAATAATGAATATTATGTATAATATTAAATATGCATTACATATCTTATAGTATATAAATATATGTTGTGTATACATTATGTTAAATACAAAAAATATTATTATTTACTATATATACATATATATATATATACATCTTATTAAATAATAAAAAAAAATCATCATACACTATATATCATTTATTTTCTATTATATGTCAAATCCAAGAATATATCAAATATTAAAATATATATGTAATATGTAGTATAAATTATAAATATTATATTAAATATATATTGTAGTATATATATATATACACATATTATATTATACATGTAAGGATGGGTCCAGATTTTCGCATCCAACCCTCACCTTTTCCGATCCAAGGGGCGCCAGTAGTCACATGGACCATCGACTTCATGGCAATTGCATGGCTGGCGTAGGGCGGATGGGGTCGCTGGGGGTGAACCTGGAACATTTTACAAGGTACTTGGTGGCTCATCCCACTTAGTAAGTGGGTTATAACCCCAGTGATTGACATGGGATAAGTAGGGTTAATCCACTCAAAACACTGGGGTGAACTAACCAACTTACTAAGTGGGATGAGCCACCAAGTAGTGCTCCCCAATCCTTACTGCTTGATGGGGTGAAATGATGGGCTTTTATGAGGTTTAATGGGTTTTAATAAATATACATATATATATATATATCTGGTTGGTGGTATACCTACCCCTCTGAAAAATTGAAAGTTAGTTGGGATTATTATTCCCAATAAATGGAAAAAAGGCCCAAACCACCAACCATTTATTGGAAGATGTCTATATAAACCAACTCGTATACAAAACATCGCCTCAAATTTAAACAGATGCTTTTACCGTTGGATGTGTCCCTGGTTCAGTCCCATCTTAAACCACACAGGGTGAATTACCATCTGGTAATGTGTTACGTAGCTGAAAATCATTTGTTAATGGGTAAATCAGCATAAATCATCTATTTTCAAAAGGGCCATGGCTTCATAATTTCATAGCTATTATGTTGAATAGCCAGAGGGTATACAAAAGTAGTCTTGTAGCTAGACGATTGATTTTCCATTCTCTAAGTATAACCTCATTCTCCTCTCAGAAACAACCTCGTATCACATGGAAGCCACGAATAGATCCATCGCCAGGGTGTCTGAGGGCTTGCTTGTCATTAGGTGATGCCCTACAGTTAGCTAAGTTCCCTTTGAAGTAGATTTAAGTATATTAAGTAGATTTATGGTAGACATATCTATGGTTAATGGGCTTTATAAAGCAACGTATAACTGGAAAAACACATTGTAGGGAATGGTTGACGCTCAAAATGAGCAGTCTGTTGCCTCTAATTCCATCCTTGCTGTCCTCTGGTAAATTACAGTACCTGGACTAGTAAACGAGAAGAAATAACATGGTTGTTTTGGTCAGTGACCCTGTTTTAGCCAATTGACCTATTTTTGGTCGGGCAATTCAACCCAAACTACCCGACATGGCTGAAGTCTGCTTTGGCACCGATTCCCCCCTGACGTGTTTGACTGGATCGGGCCTGCACTGTCAGGCCGCAAAAAAAAAGAACGCCTACCTTTTTTTTCTCAAGCAGGTGACTTATAGATGAATTACCCATTGAACATGGTGATGTTCTATAGCAATGTTAAATTACCAGAGGTTAGTTTCGCAAATGGATACAGTGATATACAATGATTCAGCCACCTCCAATACTTCAATTTGTAGATTATTTCGAATGGCTTGCCTGAAAACAGTGTACCCCAAATTCCAATAAACATGAACAAAAACACATTTTATGGGTATTCCCCGTTTGCAGGCACATACATACATACATACATACATACATACATACATACATATATACATACATATATATATATGGGATCACGCATACCAACATGACAATTTTAGCGTCCCCTTTGAGTACCAAAATGTTGAGTCATACCCAGTTGGTCAGCTGCGAGATTCTGGCATCAAAAACGGATGCTTCAATGCGCAAAATAGTCAAGGTGATGGCTCCATATGAAAAAAAAACATGTGGGGCCCCAGTTTATTAGATAGGTTGATGCAAAGACCTGGGTTATCTACGTTTTAGTAGTTGCTATAACCACATTTAGAGGGGTTAATAACCACCTCAGCTAATCTTGGGCCCCCACATTGTGGGTTTGTGCAAATATGGGTATATTGCGGATGCCCAAAGGGACAAGTTTATGGGTACACTATAAACAATGGGATTTGGGCTAGCCTATGTTCAAACCATAATTTCTCCATATGTATACAATGCGGTGCCCCCTAGATAGCCAAGAACTATATGGTTTATGGTGGATATAACTAGTATTCATGGGGTTTATAAACAACTTATACCATCTGGTTATGACCAACAGTTTGCCATGGAAAATTCCACCATTGTTAATAGGTAAATCATCTATTTCTATGGGCTATTTTCAATAGATATGTTAAATAACCAGAGGGTACTGGCTGATTTATATCTCACAAATACCCAGCATTCCTGAAAAGAATGGGTAGACATGTCCCGCCGAAGACTGGAATGTTTGTCCGAAGATGTGGCACATCCAATTAGAATTTCTTATCATCACCGGCCATCACTTAGGGCATCCCCTATTTCTTTGGACAAATCCAGCTCCGAGGCTCGAGTCTTCATTGGTTGAATCAGTTGAATCCCTGGTTTTATCTCTTCACATATTGAAATCGCGACTTTGGCTGATTGAACAAGGTATCGGGAAATCATCATTCTACATAACCATCATTTAAAATATCGAGGTCCAAGCTGCAGAAACCCAGCGAGCCCCTTCCACCCATTCTGACCTCATGCTCTGGATCGGACCAGTCGATGTTGTGGCACTGCTCGTTGCATTGCTGACACTCCAACTGTGAAGGCGCCGAAGCCACAGATTCTTGAGCATGTTCTGTGTAGACCACATGAAAATTGAACATGGAAGTTTTACATCCCTTTCTTAAGTGAGTTTTCAAGGGGGCAATCTGCTGAATGATGAATCGTTGTTTGTTCGTTTGCCAACAACCAACGGCCAATCAGTCCCGCCTCCCATTCCTGCCGCTTCTCGTTGACGTATGAGTGCTGGAAGCGGAGCAAAAAGCACACATGGGTCAACATTGGATAGAAACCAAATCAATGCATGGGGTGTTTCCCAGAATCGGGGTGCCGAAACCCTGAGTTTCCCGGTTATGAAAAACATGGAAAATTTTGTCATGGTCATTCCAGGATCCTAAAATGGAGGTACTGTACCATATCAGGCCATATTCTGGCGGTATATCCCCTTGCATAGGCCTTACATAGGTACCTCCAATCAATCGGTTCCTGAAATGGCCATTGATTATGGGGTCCACCATTTTGGTAAATCCTCGGGCGTAAGTCAATGTTGAAGGACCCAAGAATTGATGTTTGGTGGGTCTGCCAACGCCTTGTCAAAAGGTGAGTGAGCGATAAGTGGTACACAGAATAGGCGATGGATATAGGGTAGTTAGCGGGTACCATGTTAAAACTTAATGGATATTGTTAGTAGCTGGAGTGTGGCTGAACACATTCCACTTACAAATCACTTGATCATGCAACATGAAAGCAACAGTCCTGCTTTTCGTGGGTAGTCAAGTTCAACACACTCACTGGTCAGTCTGACTTTGACCACACATAGTATTTGAGTTATAATAAGACATGATCACCGACCACATGCAGACAAACGGACAAACTTCCAAGTAGACTCCCCGAGCCTCTTCACAAGGTCAATGGGAATTTCAGGATCCTAAAACGGAGGTACTGTACCATATAAGGCCATATTTTCTGGGGATATTCACTTACATAGGCCTGAAAAATAGACCAAAAATATATGGTAGGTACCTCCAATCAATCGGTTCCTGAAATTCCCATTGACAAGGTGGTTTGCACACTTTTTTGGATACGAGTATACATCTGGATTTCATGGAATATTTGGCCTAAACGATTGGGAAATGCCCCATGGCCACCAGGGCAGTGAAGAAATCGGTCCATGTTTAGGGCAAAACTTTGTGCGGAGAAAATCCCATGGTCTGCGTGCTCTCGGTTCGCAGCTAGGCTCGTGTTGGGGCATCATGTAATCAATGGGAATTCCAGGATCCTAAATTGGAGGTTCTGTACCATATAAGGCCATATTTTGTGGTGATACTCCCTGAAATTTAGGCCTGAAAAATAGGCCTTATATATGGTAGGTACCTCCAATCAATCGGATCCTGAAATGGCCATTAATGTAAACCTTTATTGGGTAGTTGATATCACACGTTTATTTGGATCAAAGTGTGAAATCCTGGGAGTTCTTGCATAGCACCACTCATTGACAATAGTCCTTCCTAGAAGGAAGTCATCCTTTCCTCAATGGGTCATATCAACAAATGGTCTACTGAAATTTGATGATAAAAACAAAATAACGCATTTCTCTGTGTTCAACAAGCCTTCTTTCTTTTGGCTATCAACAGCCCGGCATTTTTGGCCAACGTCCACATTTTGTCGGGTCGTGTCCCCCTTCGTAGCTTCAACCATTCCATCCAGCTCACCCCTCCGCCAGGTGACGCAGGCGCTCCATGGGTCAGCGCCGTCTTGAACTCAGTGGCGGCCAAGGCTTGGGTTGGTTACCGGAACCAGCTAATGTCAACCCTGGATTAATAAACCCCAAATGGTTGTTTGATTGGGGGGATACCATTTAAGTATCAGATGAAATGACTATTTGGGGAGTACCCCCCTAATTAATAAACCATGGTCTAGTCTCATCCGGGGTTGACATTATAAAGAAAGGACAAATCTGAACGAACTTTTATTGGGTCACCAACCTCAAAGGTTAACGTTGAATCCCCATGTTTTTTCTCCGCAACAACCAAAAACCAGCGCCAAAAACATTCTTAAGTGAAGATCCTACCATGTCCTTTACCGTTGAAGACCAATAGCCCAGTGAGCATCCCATATGCTCCATGGTGCTGGAATATTTACCTACATGTACCCCAAAAATCAACCAAATATAGGTAAATATTCCATACATGGAGCCCAGTGAGTATGTTGTTTCCAACCAAAACGAAACGGTCGTAAAACCGCGCCGGGAACGAGGTGATTTAAAAGGGCCGGTTGTTGACCAATATTTTTTCGATTAAAGGAAACCAACTTCTGTGGGTACCTTTGCATATACCATCTGGTTATTTAACAGTTTGTCATGAAAAATAGCCCATTTATAGATGATTTTCCCATTTAAACCTCCATTTATAAGGGATTTTCCATGGCTATGTTAAATTACCAGATGGTAAGAATTTCACTACTTAAAATGCTAGACGTATGTCCTGAGATTTCACCCTAAACATAAGGAATTCACTTCATAAAATGGAAGATATCAGCAACAAGATGCAACAAACATAGAGATATTCATCAACAACCCTGAAGGGTATTCACCATTTCCAGGATGATTCCCTTCTCATCATTCTTGGTGAGGTCGTTGAAGTCGTAGCAATGAGGAGATATGGGAACAACCATAGCTGGCTGGTTCAACCATCTCGATGATACATCCCAAGTAGATAATGGCTGGTGTAAAAATCACCCAAACAAAAATACGGTCTTTCATCACATCAAAGAAGTTGACTGACTATCATATTGCTCATTGTTGATGGTGCTCATATACCCTATCATATACTGTATGACTATATATTATATATGTATATATCGAATCATTGACCCCCAATTACATCCCAAACAATGGCAAAAAGCAATAATCACAAAAGAAGTGAGTTGTTTGGTACCTTCCACCCTTCCCCGCTATCCCTTTTCCGCTGCAAAAAAAACTGCCGCAGCCGCCGCAGCCGGTTGCCGAAGCAAGGGCGCTTGAGCCATGCGGGGCTGGATGTGTCCAGCAAGTCCACTACCGCACTTCGTTTCCAAAAGGGTAATATTATGTTGAAGCTGGAAACTTAAGTACTGTATGTTGGGAAGGGCGGAGGGGCCGGTTCGGTTTTACTAGAGGTTGTGAGAAATGGAGGGCAAAGCAAAAAAAAAATCAAGATTGTGGTGAATGGGCATCTAATTTTCGGTCATAGCCATGTTTTCCAGTAGCCAAAGACCCACATATGATGACTAATCTTGGCTGCCCTTCACATGTGTGTTGTTTGCATTTTTCCGATAAATAGTACATACACGTACATATCTCCATAATTTCTCCATATGTATACAATGCGGTGCCCCCTAGATAGCCAAGAACTATATGGTTCATGGTGGATATAACTATAGTATTCATTGACTATGAGGCCCCACATTGTACCAAAAAGGAAGCCGATTGTGAAGCTGGTCTGCAACAAGAAACTTGCCAACATGTTATGCTTGAGCCAAGGCTGCGCAGAACAAGCACCGACGGACGGTATCCGTTGTTGGAGCAGTCGAAAATCCCCCCAGTCCTTACTCGGTTCGGTGGCTTAACTGTTGGGTCTATGGTAAATAGCAGCCTAACATGGTGTTTAACCAACCCAACATGGGGATTCATAGGTGATTTATGTAAATGCTAGCTAACTTGGTGAACGTTTGACTCCAGTAACTCTTGGGTTTACGTTTGAACCAACTCCTCGGGGTCTGGGAACTCTGAGAAACTCATCTATACTGACTGACAATGGCTATATGGATACCACATGGTATATCTTATTCTACTGATATATGGAGGTTTCCTAAGCCATGGGGGTAGCCCCAGTCCTCATCCATTTATAGATGGATTTTCCATTTATAAACAATCCATAAATGGGGGTACCCCCTTGGCTTAGGAAACCCCCATGTTGTCTTATTTACACCATGGTATATCTTCTGACTCTTCTGACTCGACTCTTGGCTAGGCTTCAGCTTCTGGTGAAGTGTCCCTATCGATGTCCATCTATGAGTGAAAACTTAATGACTTGATTTTAGGAATAACCGGAAAAATGTTTTTACTCCACATTTAGGAGGTTCTTTAATCTATGATGTTTGAAACATTTCTTTGAACAAACAATTGATCAAATCATCACTTCTTGAAGTACAGTAGATTGTTTCCATAGTCCAAACATGTCGGGTTCTTTTTGAAACTGAAATGGACCATGCCACACCGGACGACCCATTTCCAAGCGTGTGCATTTGTGAAGTGAACGTTTGCCCAAATCAACCACAATGTGGGGCCCCCCAGTTATAAGTTGGTTTATAAGCCCCAGTAACTAGTTCGTTATAAGTACCATAAACCATAATTATTGGAGTTATAAACCAACTTAGCTATCTTGGGGGCCTCACATTGTAAAGTGTGGCTGGCGCCATAGTTGATGTTGTTCCCCGTCCTCCAATCAACACAGTCTCACTTAAGAAATCGTTACAAACCGTTGTGCCATGCGTCTGTATACATTCATGGACCATAGCAAGTGCCGTGAACACTGTCCGGTCATCCCAAACCACCCAGGGGCCCAGGGGGTAGGCTACCGCGATCAAACCGAATGAAGCCGCTAAGAGCTTCTGAGCCTAGCACCGGCATCGTTAAACAAAAAGGCCAAGTGATGTCTGAGAATCCAAAGGAATTTGGGAACTTTCGGACACCCGGACAGCCCCCCAGCTGTGTTTGCTGCTGAAAATTGACCCGCAGATCAGTTCAATATATCCATATATATATATAGATATATATTATTGTTATCATTTATTACTATATAATATATATATATATATAACACCCAAAATCCGATCGCTATCTTTTGGGCACCGCAGTGTAGTAAACCAGTGCCCTCCCTCCGACTCCCTCCAACGAACAATGACCCTGCCAAAATGGATGGTCACAACCACATTATAAACCAGTTATATATGAAATACTGCCTGTTTTACTGAATGTATAGATATAAATCCTATATACATATAGAAGAAACAGATAGATAGATAGATAGATAGATAGATGGATGGATAGATAGATAGATGGATAGATAGATAGATAGATAGGTAGATAGATAGATAGGTAGATAGATAGATAGATAGGTAGATAGATAGATAGTTAGATAGATAGATAGGTAGGTAGATAGATAGATAGATAGTTAGATAATTATATAGTTAGATAGTTAGCTAGATAGATAGATAGATAGGTAGATAGATAGGTAGATAAGTAGATAGGTAGATAGATAGATAGATAGATAGACAGATAGATAGATAGATAGATAGATGATAGATAGATGAATAGATAAATGGTGAAATAAAGTAAAAAAGGACACAATTTGAACCATAACTAAATTTGGAAAATCATCGGACAACAAGCAGTGGCTATGGCTTTAAAAACGGGGGGCCCTGAAAGCATTCATTGGTTGGAGAAAGAAACGGCGCGGTTCTACTTGGAGGATCATCTCACTTACAACTATCTGTTCAATAGCCCTGAAAATTCTAGCGTCTCTAAATCACCAGGTTTATCCCATATGTATTGTATATATATATGTGTGTGATTTTTTTTACTGTAAATGTAAATATATATGTGTACATATACATATTATAATATATATATATGTGCAAAAACATATATATATACACATGTGTGTACATAAACATATATATATATATGTATATATATACACATGTATATATATATATATATGCATATATGTAAATATAATAAGGTGCACCAAAAATGATGTTAAACCAATGTCCGACGTCCATTTCCAGCTGCTTAGCTCTGCCGTTCCTCATTGGGATGTCGTAGCAGCCGATGTTGGGCCTGGAGTTCCAGGATGACATTGGATAAACTGGGAAAGGTGCTGATTAAAAAACGGGACCATGGTGAATTAGACATGTTGATTTCATGGGAATGCAGTAAACATATATATATATATGTGTAAATATACATCTATATATATATAATCGGAAGTTATGTATACAAATTTATAATTGTACAAGGCGAGGGGTGTTAAGTCAGGCATGCCCGTCTAAAGTCAAACATCCCCATGGGCACAGCTCAAACATGTGAAATCAGGCTTTCCACGAAAAGTCAACCACAACAAATCAAACCACCATGGGCACACGCTTCGCAGGGACCTTTTCGGAATAGGCTGATTTCATCAGATTTTGCGCGCACATTGAAGTAAATTTTAAGAGTTTCGAACAGGAGAATACGATGGCACAACATGGGTAACAAAGTGTACACATCCCTAAACCTAAATGATGGACCCGGTGGCACAGCGCGTTTGACATGTGAGTTTGCACCGGCAAATGCAATCACACATCGTGGGTACACAGTATCATACATTCCACAACAGCACGGGGTAAAAATATGGGTGAATTTGCAGGCCCTGCGCAAGCCCCGCGCGATGTCGCGCGAGGTTTGGCCCACCCAACCCCATCCGGGCAACAGCAAAGAAACAGCAAACAGGATCATACACTGCACATGTTTTGGTTCCGACAGGTGCTGAGTAGTGGCGCTTTTTGAAAGGTGTCGACAATGAATGCCAAGAATGTCAATCAGGGATATGCCTTGACTTAAGATGGACTTAGGGGCTTTTTAAAAGGACTTAGGGAAGTTAACTTGAAGTTATGTTACGTTTACTTACAAATATTTTTTGTATTTTTTTGGCGTTAAATTTTGTATTTTTTTGCAATTGTCATGTGATTATGGGAAGTTCCGTTTTTCCCGCTGCATGTCCTTTCCTTAGCTTTTGATCTCAAAATGTGAAAAGTTTCTGGCAAAGACAACGGTTCGGGTGAGCTTGAGCGAGAAAAAACAGCTACGGATTTCAGTCTTGAGGCAACCCCAAAAAAAACACGTTTTTAATACATACACCTTTCCAAGCACGATGGTGATGGGAGCTGGAAACACAAACGAGTTCCCTTGCCATTTTGGTATTCATGAGGATACACATGCGTGTTCCCATGTTTTTGTGGAAACACATCCCGAATGTCGAGATTTTTGGGCACCATGTGTATAGATGTGGAAACACATCTTTAACACATATGCGTTTACAATCTTTATGTATCTGTGTGGCAACACATAATTACTCATTTACTTGTTCTGAAAGTGTAAAATCTAGAAACGCATGTGCCTTTCCTTGTTATCTTCGCTAAACAACAGGAAACACATGCTCGTTCCACGCAAACCTTCTCTCATCTTCCTCTCAAACAACAGGAAACGCCAGGATTTGGAGTCCTGCAGCGTCGCTCTCTGTGCTATCACACTTCAGCTACAGCCATGCTTCCCGTGAATTTGTGCTCCACTTGAGCAGAAAAATGGTCCTGCCATACAAAACAGCCGTTTCCAGGCAAAAAAAACAGCTATCTTTGCTAATTTGTTTGTATCTTTTTTTGACGTATGTGCTATCTCATATAATATTTCCCTGTCTGTTGATATAAATTCAACATGACTTATACAATTAACCACCACCATTAATAAATATACTTGAACCAGGTCATAAAATTAAATATGCAACATATAACATGATTTGGATGTCAAGGCATATCCCTGTAAAGAATGGCAAAACCCTGGTAAATCTTGAAATCAAATTTGCACACACCAACATCTTCCAATATCCCTGGGGCACATGCAAAAGAGGCAATCACTCCCAACAACTCCTAAAATGAATGTCGTACAAGAAATATCCCAAACCCATCGGGCACACGACTTCCAGACGACTTTAGACAAGCCCGGACGACTTAACGCAATGACTTGCAAATAAATAAATATATGTATATATAAATATACAAATGTAAATAATGGGATATATACTCGACAATATGTTCGGGTTGTTTGGAAAAAGGAATATATCCCCAAGAAAGGGCCGAACTTGAAGACAGGGAAATGATAATCAACCAGTGGATTTACAGAGGTTCCATATTCTCAGGCAAACCCGAATGATTTCACTGCATGGGGTCCATCCACTCATAGATCAAACGCTTTTGATCAACATTGAAATTCGGCTGAACAAAACCAGCTCATGCCATGTGGGTGCACATACTTCTTGAGAAGGTTCTTAACCCTGAAATTCATACCCCTTACGCTCCTGCAGGTGGGGCATATAATCCATGACACATGTGCAGGCATACATAGGCATACCATCAGCCCATATCCCGTATATCCAGTAGTGAAATCATCATTGATGGCAAAATGCCGTCAGATTAGACAAACCACCTTGCAAAACTTGTGAGTTTGTGAGCAGTGTTCAAAACATGTTTTTATCATTATAGTGGTTGGTTGAGAACTGGATTCCCATAATAATAATAGTATCAATATATTGGCTAGTAGAACCCCCTATCTAATCAAAAAACAGGGAAATCTCTGACTGGGAAAGGTGATCTTTCAGCACCAAATCTGGGCAGGTGAAAATCCATTACAGTTCCCAAGGTGGGCAAAAGCGTTTGGATGACCCAAAAATGCTGGTTTTAAGAGGGATATTTTTTTTTGACCATAAAATTTGGAGATACCCTCTGTTCAGACAAAACCATGTGTAAAGCACCATGGAGAATGTGCAGTTGGCGAAACTAAGGCGCGATAACTATCCAGAAATGATTTCAGAAACATATCTGGCTCTAGACCAAATGTGGCCAGCGAATCTGTTCACAGCCTGCTTTGCCTACGGTACCCCAAAACCACGAGTTTCAATACTAAAATTGTTTAATTTTGGAAGATTCGGGGGTATCCCAATATTCTAGCAAACCTCATATACAATATGTTTCAAATTGCAAAAACCAGATAGAAACCTGAACGCTTTTGAGTGTTGTTCAATCATGTTTTGTGCTGCAAACATTTTGTAACACCCATAACAACCAACCAC
>Ga0126342_10001227_pt1:17500-34880 | contig 34880 bp, 24 predicted proteins | sample Cyp1metagenome_FD_92528 | JGI IMG/M metagenome (GOLD analysis project Ga0126342, IMG submission 92528) | Coral microbial communities from Lord Howe Island, Old Settlement Bay, Australia - Cyphastrea 1 metagenome | ecosystem: Host-associated > Invertebrates > Cnidaria > Coral ...
TGAGGATAGGGCTATTCCCACTGTATTGAAAATTGTAGATCATTTCCCCTTAGATGTCACTAAACACCATTTCCAAAAATTATAAACCAGCCATATGTTGATGGATCACCCATGTGTGGTATACTGGTTGGTGGTTTCAACCCCTCTGAAAAATATGAAAGTCAGTTGGGATGATTATTCCCAATATATGGAAAAATAAAACATGTTCCAAACCACCAACCAGGTGGGAAATAATGGGATGGTTTACTATTGCTTTACCCATCCATCCATCCATCCATCCATCCATCCATGCATCCTACCATCTATCCATGCATCTGTTCACCCATTCATCCATGCATCCTTCCAACCATCCATCCATCAATCACTCCAACCATCTAATATCTGTCTTCAGTATCTACCTATCGATCGAAATATCGATTTATTTGACTGCGTCTCTACATTGATCAAAATATCTTCTTATCTATCGTTTACTTTCCCTGTAAGGAATGTCCATTTAGTCTATGAGACGTAGGAATCCACTAGAACCCTTGGGAATGCCCAACTAAAAGCCATCCAAAATCTCGAGGACCGCCCTTCTGGAGATTGCGGGATGACAAAATTCCCAGCTGCGCCGCTGCGCCTCGCCAGTGCTCATTGGCCAACCTGACATCGCGCACCGAAAAAAAAGACGCGGTGCCCGGGGCTAATGTTGTTTTTCAGGTAATTATGGCAACTGTTGGCTGGAACCAGTAACCCCTGGGACATTCAAAGTTCGACCCTGAAAATCACCAATGTTTAGTGGAAACTCATCTTCCAACCCTGTTGATTTACCATCAAAAAAGGTGATTTACCTGGGAAAAATTGCGAATTAATGGTGATGGTGATATCATGATTTTTTTTTGGTGGTAAACCGCCTGGTATTGGTAAATGGGGACTTGGCCAGTTTTTGGCTGGTTCCGAGGAAATTCAACTCGGATTTTGTTCCTTTTCTCTGATGCCATAGCAATAAAGCCTTCCGCGAAGTTGTTTTCCCCCAAATGATGTCTGTTGGTTGAGTTAAGAACGAAACTCTAACTGGAGTGACATCTCCTCAAAAAAGCCAACAGATAGCTGAGTTTTTGAATCAACTTAAATATCGGATGCAAGCACCACTTTGCAACCAAGCCCAGTCAGGCAGTTTCCTGGGTGGTGAATCACATCTTTATTGGACAAATATACAAGCAGTAGCCACCTATACGTTTGACGTATACATTGCCAGTCACAAAACATTGGTGACACTGTTTCGCTATTAAAGATTGAGATTTAATTCGTTCAACTAGGAAACATTATGATATACACCCTTCGGAAATCAAACATGGCAATGGAACATAAGCCATTTATAGATGATTTTTCCACTAACACCTCCATTTCTAGAAATTTTCTAGCTAGCCACGTTTGACACCGAAGAGCATGGTGGAATCACCAAGAACATCCAAGAACGGTAGATATGGACAGTGCAGCTCGGGGACCTGAAGAGAGGACATGGAAGGATCCCAATGAAGTTTGTAAGGGTACATCGAACACAATACCCATATCGCATCATATCCCAAATATCAATACCCTCTGGTAAACTAGCGTAGCTATTGAACATGGCCACTCATAGTTGATATACCTGCTAAACATGGTGAGTTTCAATAGCTATGCTAAATTACAAGAAGGAAAATATAAGGTAAGTATCCCCCAACTAATATGGACTCCGCACCACACAGCCATGGGCGAAAAAAAAACACAGAGTTGCCTCTTAAGCATCCCAGGATGGTCACCGTGTCGGAACGCACGCCTTTTTTTTGCGATATTTATGTTTAGAATTCAGGGAATCTCTGGAATATGTCACACAAACCCAGAACAGACTCGATGGCAATCTCACCCGTTCCAGGCTTTGGTTGAACGAAAAGCAAAAATTTAAGCATTGAAGACCCGATGGCAAAATCACACGCTCCAGGCTTTGGTTGAACTCATCACCAAAACTAGCTTTGAAGACTCGATGGCAAGCTCACCCGCTCCAGGCTTTGGTTGAACAAAAAAACAAAATTCAAGCTTTGAATACAGGCTTCGGTCGAACGAAAAGCAAAAATTTAAGCATTGAAGACTCGATGGCAAACTCACCCGTTTCAGGCTTTGGTTGAATTCAAAACCGAAACTCAAGCTTTGAAGACTCGATGGCAAGGTCACACGCTCCAGACTTTGGTTGAAGCGATCACCGAAAGCCAAGCTTTGAAGACTCGATGGCAAAATCACACGCTCCAGGCTTTGGTTGAACTCATCACCAAAACTAACTTTGAAGACTCGATGGCAAGTTCACCCGCTCCAGGCTTTGGTTGAACAAAAAAACAAAACTCAAGCTTTGAAGACTCGATGGCAAAGTCACCCGCTCCAGGCTTTGGTTGAAGCGATCACCGAAAGCTAAGCTTTGAAGACTCGATGGCAAAATCACACGCTCCAGGCTTTGGTTGAACTCGTCACCAAAACTAGCTTTGAAGACTCGATGGCAAGCTCACCCGCTCCAGGCTTTGGTTGAAGCGATCACCGAAAGCCAAGCTTTGAAGACTCGATGGCAAAATCACATGCTCCAGCAGGCTTTGGTTGAACTCATCACCAAAACTAGCTTTGAATACTCGATGGCAAGGTCACCTGCTCCAGGCTTTGGTCGAACGAAAAGCCAAAATTTAAGCTTTGAAGACTCGATGGCAAACGCACCAGTTCCAGGCTTTGGTTGATTTCAAAACCGAAACTCAAGCTTTGAAGACTCGATGGCAAGGTCACACGCTCCAGACTTTGGTTGAAGCGATCACCGGCAGCCAAGCTTCATAGACTCGATGGCAAAGTCACACGCTCCAGGCTTTCATTGAACTCATCACCAAAACTCAAGCTTTGAAGACTCGATGGCAAAGTCACTCGTTCCAGGCTTTGGTTGAACTCATCACCAAAACTCAACATTGCAAGGCTGCGGGGCAAAGTCACCCGCTTCAGGCTTTGGTTGAACTCATCACCAAAACTCAACATTGCAAGGCTACGGGGCAGATGTCTCCAGGCACTGCTCCCTCAAGTCGCATTACACCTTGGAGCACAAACTCTCTCTCACAAGTTGGGAGCCCACATACATAACTCCGTGCAGTGTACACATTGGTTGGTATGCAAGTGCAGGAGAGCCTTGTCGACTTTCCAGCAATCCCTTGCTCTCCCAAGGTTTGATCCAGCGTCAACTTTCCATTCACATGATGCATGGCGAGCTTTGCGCCTGGAAGTGTCTCCGGCACCAATTCCACAGGTTATACACAAGCATAGAGCGAGGGACACTTAATGTCACTCCTTCTCCAGTCGGGCACAGCACCTGAAGATTGACCTCGTCAGTTTCATCTGCTGCACCTTTGTCGGCAGATGCTGGAGCCACGTAGCCACGGTGTGCACCCGACATGTGTCAACATACACGCTCCTCCCTACTAGGCAAAGCCGAACTTGCGCAGAGCGTGCTCAGCTCAGAGCTCCACAAATTCGAGCCCGTAAATCAAACAAGGAAGCCCAAAAATTGGTCATGTCCAAGTTGTCCAAGTGCCAAAAATCCTGTTTCATCCCCAGTTTTGGGGGGGCATCAAACTATAGTTTTCAGGGCACGAGGTGCAATCCATGTTGGAGATAGCTTGGTCATGCCAAGTTCTGAAGGTTGATATATACGGTTAGATTTGGCCAAATTAGGGAGCAGAACGGAACTTTACTTTGACCCTAATACATCCAACGGATCAAAACGGGCTTATCGATCGACAGTGAACTTACGAATTCTGCACAAAGTCAGGGACAATGGATCAATCCTTGTGGCGGGAATTTAGCAGTTTGCTATTGAAAATGTGTCATTTATAGTTGATTTAGCCATTAAAAAAATGATTTTCCATAGCTATGTTATAATTTACCAGAGGGTAAATGTCACTGGTCTGTCCCACGACGATTGCCATCACAAATGGGCTCAAAAACCACAAAAAAAAACAGGACGATTCCTCCAAGTTGGAGTGAGAATTGGATGTCCTTTTTGCAGGATACTTCGCCGCAACTCATTCACAACCAAAAAGACACCAAACGGGGATGTAAGGAGTGGACAATTTGCACATCTGGTCTCAAGCCATTGTTTAACTCATCATGTGTTCCCAAAAACATTGCCATGATTTATGGCCTAATCGTATACCGGAAACTAACCGCAGGTCCCTCTGAGTCCCAGCCCGGAGGTGTACAAGGTGTCCATGAAGGTACAGCAAAACACTTCCACCTCGGCGCTGGCCCGTTGAATCCCTTGTGGAATCCTGACCAGACATGTTGGTTAGTGCTAACCATCACAGAAAATCATTTTAACTACAAATTTCGTAATTGAGCTAGTGTGATGATCTAAAATTTTACTAGAGTTTTTACTAACATTTTACCCATGTAGTTAGTAGTAGTTTACCCAATTATGACTACCCATTTCATGATGATCCATGGCTGGCAAAAAGGTGCTCAATTCTAAGAAAAATCTCAGGCTGCCTGAGCCAGCATCATCCAGCAAATCCGAGTCAATCATTAGGGTCCTCACAGTCTTCTTGAGCATGAAGCATCAACAGAAATTATACCCATGTGGGTAAAACAATAGTGAGCCATCCCCCAGTCATCACCCAAATCAGCATGTGTTTTCGGTGGTTTGGAAACCGTTTATGGATGGTTTGTGGCATTGTTTTATCCACACTAACTAGATGGGAGTTGGTCAACGTGTAACTCCCATATCATTGGATTCCCATGGCATGGACAATTTCGGTGGAGGGCACCACCATGGCCGGGTTCCTCAACTGGGCAGCACAATTTCTGGTTGGTGGTATACCTACCCCTCTGAAAAATATGAATCAGTTGGGATGATGAAATTCCCAGTATATGGAAAATAAAAAAACGTTCCAAACCACCGATCAGAATTTTGTCGTCACATTTATTGAAATGTGAGTTGACTAAATTCATTGGTCATTTTCACCAAGAAAAGCAATGTGATCAAGAGAAGGGTGGACAAAATTTAAGAAACATTGGTTTGTCTGAAAAAAATGGTAACCCAAATTTAACCATGGTTTATTCATGTTTTTATCCTTGAAACAACCAATGTGCATCCGATATCCAACTGGTGAGGTCGTCCATAGGATTTTCCAGCAAACCATGCTATTTCTGGGTTGCAATAGGTGCGATTTGTGCATGCTACAAGAAATCAAGAAATGTTACGATGCAGGGCCCCGAGTTATAAATTGGTTTAAAACCTCCTATTGAGTTATAGTTTTATCGTAAACCAAAGTTAACCTAGTTTTAAACCAGTTAAACGCTCCACCTACAATCATTTGCTAAGTATACGCAGGATCTTTTCATCATCCCCCAAGGCAATGCAAAAAAAAACACAGGGTTTTCAGACGCTGTCTACGTAAAGGGGTCCTCTTTGATGAATGGCACCTCAGCATTGGATGAATACTGTCCGGTAATTTAACAAGGGCCCAAGCTATGCCACATTGCTAGAGGGTAATCATCATTTTTTCCTTTTCACAATAAAACAATTTGAGGTACCACCTCATTTTCCATTTCCCATTCAGTGACATGTGCACGGCCAGTGGCAACGGTTCGCATGTTTGATGCCAAATCTCTGTTGAATGGACAGTAAACAAGCATGGTCAGATCGGCGGCTGACATGTTATCTACAAAATGTGTTTCCAGTTGTAAGTCGCTGTATTTTCAAAATAATGTAGCATATACCATGGTGACTCTTAGATACCTGTCAGCAAATCTAATTTTTAGTTGGTTAGTACATTTTGCCATTGATAACAAAAAATAAGGTACTAAAGTATCCAACCGAGACTGACCCAAATACTAGCATATATTATCGAATATCCATCATAAACCCAACGGTGAGCCTTATGTTTCAATCAACCATTGATAGATGTGTTTCCCATTAAAACCTCGGGATTTGTCATTGTCACGTCTGACTAGCGGAGGGTGTATATATATATTATATTGAGATGGTTGTTTCTCTAAAAAATTGGTTGGAACTGGCAATCAGTTGCAGTATGGGTAGATTACAGCATAGATACAATTTGAAGGAGATATCAGGCATTCCATTGTCGAAATAGCCACAGAAAAATCAGACAAAACCCCCAAAAACAAATCATATTCCAATGCTTGCCCAGCTTACCCAGAGATTTCTTGCTTAAACATGCTTACTGTACATCCAAAATTTGTTGGCTCACCATTGAAAGTCAGAAAAGCGATCCGACGTGTATATATATATATATATATATATGTATGGGGGTTGATCTAAATGCCTTTATCTGCAAACGGCCATTCTTCGCGATTAAACAACAAATCTTTTGCGAATCTTTGGCGAACTCCATGTTTATCTCTCGCGGAACCCATGTTGAGCAATAGCTCCTCTTATGAAGATTCATTCACCACCTGCCAAATTACACCAAATGATCACGGATAACTTCATAGCCTTGTAGACGTGCAGCTAGCATCCCGGAATCCCCTTCTCAGGACAGGTTGTTACCCATTAGGCATTTTTTTTTGCAAGGCTTACTGGGCCACTCCCTTCCAAATGCGCTTTGACTTTCGCACACTCCTTCGCAGAACTTTCGCAAAACTTTCGCGAAAATACCCTAATCCGCAGACCCCAGCCATCAGCAGGGGGCGCATCAGAGGAAAAGCAAACACCAGGGGCCTTGGTGTTTGGCTCTTGCAAAGCCTCACTTTTGGAAGCTTGGCTGCTGCATTTGGAGCTTGTTTCTTGAGACTTCAGAAAGCAACGTTGTACCAGCGGAAGGTGCAATGATGTGCTTCAAGACCATGGTATTTGGCGGCGAAGCCTCACCTTCGGAAGCTGGCTGGACCCGCGGGCGGGAGGTGGTAGCCAACAAGCTGTAATTACAATGATAATGATTCATAATATCCAACTTTCGCAAACTTTGGCGAAGAAAACATTTTCTTGCGCGAGCTCGCAAAACAACTTCCGCGAAGGTTCCCAGCATAACATGAACGGCCGCAATTAAAACTCTTTACGAGGACCTTTAGATCGCCTAGATTATATATATATTTATACAAATATACATATATCTATATACAATATATGATGTGTGTATCTAAATACAATTACTAATTGTGAAAATACGGTATACCTTCATTTCGAGTCCAATGATTCACCATGACTGACCATGAGTGTCCACGTTGATCCAAGCTGGGGTCCCTGGCTGCTGTCAAGATGGCGAGAGCCAGGGACTGGCGAAAATCTAAGTGGTGACCGGGTAACGTTGCCCTGGAAATGAAGGGGCTATGTTTCGAAGACGTTCCTCTCATTTGTATGCCCTTAGTTTCTATCGAATTGAGGGATTCACGGTAATTCCACACATGATTGGGAGATCTACCCTCTGGCAAACTAACACAACTATGGAAAATCACCATTCTTGATATGTAAACAACTAGAAATGGTCATGTCCAATAGCTATGCTAGTTAACCAGAGGGTACATATAACATGATTCACGGCAACACATATGATTGGGAGATGTTCTTTTGATCCACCAGATCTCATCCAACATTTGTTGTGTTTGATGGTATTTGCGCATGTCTGGAAACGGGGTATATCATGGTATATCCCCAAAAGGCATTTTCAGTAAGGAAAATCCATAGGATTAAGTATGACATGATGAACTACTAGATTTGGGGCCTCATATTCTCAGACAAACCCAGATGCATTCCCAGTAGGATGCATTCCCAGTAGGATACTGGGAATGCATCTGTTTATCCCAGTATGAATATAGAATAATTATAGATATCTGGTTGGTGGTTTGAACCCCTCTGAAAAATATGAGTTTGTCAGTTGGGATGGTGACATTCCCAATATATGGAAAGTCATACAATTCATGTTCCAGACCACCAGCCAGATATGCTTACTACCCTGATATGAAAAGCCATGGTGTCCATAGGAAAGGATAAAAATGATCCACCCCCGGGGATACCGGGATCACCAACCAAACCAGTGGTAATATATCACATTCAGATAGGTAGCTTGACAAAAACAGCAAGGTAATGGGTTTATGGCGGACTATTCAACTTAGTGGAGGGGCACTTTGTGGTTGGTTGATATCCAATTTAAACTTGGGTTGTAATCATGGCCGTTCCCGAAACGGGACTAAGTGGGATAAACATTGGCGTAAACACCTGGAAACCAACCTTCAACAACAGTGAGTCATTCATAGAAAACAAAAGTTATTAGGGTTCCAGGTGCGTACGAAAGGTGTTGAATGCAGGAATGTTCTATCCACCTTCGGATCTAACATGATTAACATCATCATCTACCCATGTTCATGCCCAACATCACCTGTGGGTATCACTCAAACACCGGCCCACGAGGATAAAACCATGCCAATCTTCATCTGTTCCCAATCTGTTCCAAGTTCGTTGTGCAGAAAGTAAGCCAACTCTGGGTGCTTCCCGGATTCAACGGCAAAAGGGGCAAGTCACATCAATTCCCAAGCACCGGCGGTCCCTTAGATCTGCGTAACACATTCTGATGCGAAATTCATGGCACCATATCGCACCCCAGATTGGTTCAGCTGAAATGAATCCGCTGATCGCTACCCAAACACTCGGAGGCCATCTTTGCACCGGAACTTGGGGATGTAGTTCCGTTCAATTTAAGTGTGGGTATATTTAGCCATACAATTAGTTCGCATCATTCTATATATATATATATGTATACATCTATATATATAGATATATAATTTGGTGCTATGTATATATTACATATATTTATATATCTATATCCCACTGAATCTGTTGGCAAGAAACCGCCATGATTCTACCGATCAGATTCTTCACTCCGAGGCCACAAAAAAAATCGCGCAAAGTCCCTGCACCTGTCTGTCCAGTCTGAACTCCAACTTCTTGCAGATCGTGTTCTCGTGGTACCACCTGAAACGGAGATTTTTTTTGGTGGAGCATAATGGAGACATAATGGGGATATCATGGGATATACCATCTGGTTATTTAATATAGCCATGGAAAATCACCATTTCTAATAGGTACATCATCTATAAATGGGCCATCTATACCATGGCTATATTAAATAACCAGAGGGTAATCAATTTGATCATCAAGTTGCTAGCTAAGCTGGCCTAAAAGGAGTTAGCTAGGCACTATGCAAAATATATCTATATACAAGTACTTGGGTTTATAAACCAAAAAACATACCTGGAAGGGCACCACCTTGTAGCAATCAGAAGCCAATCTTTGGGCCTATATTTGCCCGAATGCTTGGGATGTAGGGCTTTTAGTCTCCTATTATTTTTGCAAAGCAAGAAATATACGAGAATTTAATTTAGCATGAATCCCTCTATGTTTGTTTCATAACATTTAATTTTGCTTTAAACCATGCCAAAGTTTCCTTTGGTATCAACGGATATGAATCTGGAAAAACAAAACTGAATATAAAAAAACATCTATGCAAACAAGCGAAGCTATACTGAGCCAGTTACACAGTAAATTTTATGTGTACACCAGTTGCGAGTGTTTACATAATAAGATTTATTCCTCATTCACCTGTAATACACACTACCCTGCTTACATTGTCTACATGTGTTTTGCATGCAATGGAAATTTTAGATGCACGGATATTGACTAAATATCTATTATCTATAGATGTAGCTATAATATGATGGCAGTGGGTCAAAACCTTATATCCCTGTAGTTCACATCAAAATAGCTGGTAAATGGATGTTCATTCCCCTAAGAAATGGCATAGGTATTGATCCTTAGCCATATATACAGGGTGGTGCCCCAGTTCGGAATCGCTAAGTTGGTGCAAATAAGTCCAATTTCACTATGGTTTAAAGATGATATATCGAACTAGTTAAGCCATTTATAAGTTGGCTTCATGGGTTGTTATTTGGGTGTTTCATGGGATTATAACTGGTATAACTATGAGTTTGTTAATGTGTGTTAATATATAATGATATATCTAAAGTTCATGGGAATATAAACCATTTATAAGTCCAATTTCACATTTTGGTTTTTGGGACGGTGATATATCGAAGTATACTTTTCATGGGATGATGCCATTTAGAACTGGGAGATTTCAGCACCACCTTGAAGCCAAAGATTTGGACCAAACACCTGGTAACCAGACCCCAATCTTCAAGATGAATCTTGAATATTTATTGATTCTAAGCATAAATATAATCAATCATATTTATAGTCATTAATACCATTACTAAAACATGGTCCATGAAATTGATCATTACTTGTTTTATGGTATAATGAGTAAACACATGTAGTGAAAAAACTACTAAAGATGATAACACAAGCGGCTTGTGTATCATCATTTGAGTCTGGCTGGTGGCTTTGATCACTCCAAAAAAATCATCTCAACCAATCATCCTTTTGTATGGTGGAAAGAAGCAAATGATATATTATCATGTTTTTTTTTGCAATATTGATCATATTTTTGTAATACATATATATATATATGTATATATAATTATATATATATATATATATTTATATTACTGTACTGGCTGCGGGTTTCAAATTGTATGGCCCCAAAAAGTAGTAGACATTTGAAACCCCAAGCAGTACCCGGCACCGGGGCCGCCTGGCATTCACTTGGGTCACCGGGAACTGGTTACTGACTGAGAAACATATCAGTAGGGTACCCGTTTACGGTATTTCACCAGGGTTTATGGTAAATATTGGCAGATATAACTATATAGTGTATGGGGGTTCTAAACCAACAAATACAGCTAGGCGACACACATAACTAGAAGGCCTCACATTCTAGGGAATATTGCAAATGTAATGGGAATATGGAATCATACTGGGGATCTGATTGGGAAGGCATTCTGATTCATAAAAATCCGGTGGTAGGATAGTACACCCCCATAAATCGTGGATGAATCCATGATTACCCTCTGGTAAGCTAACGTAACTATGGAAAATCACCATGCTGTTAATGGGTAAATCCACTATTTCTATGGCCATTTTCAATAGCTTTTCGTATGTTTACCAGAGTGTAACCCATCTAAAGATGGGTGATCTATGCATGATCAGCCACAATGCTTTTTGACCAAGTGGGGTGATCCTCCAGCACAAAAATATCCCTACAAGCATTGTGGCCCCCGTTTGTTAACTTGAAGTTTTAAAAAATATAAATAGAGTTGGAAAAGTTAAGTGGAAGTTATGTTGACTCATCTCAGGGTAGTTTATATAGATTATAACTTCGGTTATATCGTTGATCAATTTTACAAGGTTTATTTTCGTATGTTTATCATGGATTCGTTGTTTTATTGTTAGTTTTGAGAGTCATGTCTCTGACGCACTATTTTGATGCTGGAAGGTGGTGAATTATCACGGCATGCGCATGACCATATCACTTTTAGCGCTGGTCCAGGCTGGCACATCTACTGTAAGTTCACCAAGGACTGGTGATCCACTATTTCTTTTCGGTTTCTTTGTTTGAAGATTTTGTACGAAGCAGGCTAATTAAGGACAGCTTTGTAATATAGAAAGACAAGCGGCAGCGCTTTTGCAAACAAAAGTGAATTAAGCACGCTTCTTGCAGGTTTTTGCCGAAGAGAAGGCAATCGTTTTCTTTAATCTCCACCATTTGCAAGCGCGCCTTTGAGCTGATGAGTGTTCCTTCGATACCAGCTCAAAGCCATTTGCAAGAATAGGCCTTTCATTTAGTAACTCCACCCATCGCAAGAGGAGGCAAGGGAGCAAGTCTTGCTTAGCTCTGCTCCTCCTTGGTCGGAAAACAAAAATTGTACGGTTGCTTCAGCAAACAAAGATTTGTAGTGCTTTTGAGCACTTTCAACTCCCCAGCAGGAGGCTGCGATGCCATGCTTCTCATAATGAGACGGCAAAAGATGCAGTCTGCAGTGATGCTTCGGCACATGATCTGCGTAGAGTGCGGCAAACATTTCCTGGTGTTTCCGTTGCTGAAGTAGCTGCGGAAGTAGCTGTCATTACTGGTATGGACAGCCATACGGTTTCTGCCACCCAGCGTAACAAAGACATCCGGTTCTTCGCCTCATAAGTCAGCATCCATTTAAGGCCAACCGACTCCCAATCATGTGTATATATATATAGTACACGTCGTTTTCCACCCAACCCAACTCAAACAGTTGCTGAAAAACGTCCGGAACAACGCCATTTTTCCCAGCCTTTGCCACTTGTCTTCAATCTCCGAAGTGAAGTCCTGCAGCCAGGCATCGAGTGGCGTAGCCGTTAAGGGCCGTCAAGGCATTGAACGTGTTTTCATTGGACCTAAAAGGGTAATCTCCGAAATGCTAATGGATAAAAGAAAAACTCTGAAGTGGAGGACCCTGTTCGCAAACAAACAGTTCAGAAGAAGTTCAGGTCTGAACAGATACTCTCTATTGGCTATATATATATATATTAATTATATTATGTATATATATATACCCTCTGGTTATTTAGCATAGCCATGGAAAATGACCCATTGAAATAGATGATTTTCCCAGCTATAAACCTCCATTTATTGTTGGGATTTTCCATGGCTATGTTAGTCATAACCATATGGCAATATGCTTAGTTATAACAATTTATAAACAAAAAATAACCATTATTAACTAATCAACAATTAATTGTGGTATATAGCAGCCCATTATTAATATGGTTACTCATGATTAATATTAGTATTACCATTGATATTAGTTAACCATTACTAGTCATTGTATCATTAGTATTACCTAATATATATACCATACATATATACCAGCACCATGGATCCTATGGGTATGTAACTGAGATTTCAGCTCACGACATGATAAGCCTGGACCCCGACCCCGATGTCTACGAGGCAGCACTTCCTGGTTGAGGTCTGTTTTGACCCTGGAAGCTACAATGTGGCCCCCCACAGTTATAAGTTGGTTCATAAGCCCCAGTAACTAGTGAGTTATAAGTACCATAAACCATAGTTATTGGAGTTATGTGCACCAACTTAGCTATCTTGGGGGCCTCACATTGTACGATTGAACATGGAAGCTGCATATGACTGCAGTTATCATCCAATGTCTGTAGATGATATCATAGTCATTCCCTGGAAGTCATAAGTTTCGCAATAGGTCCCTACCAAAAGACCTGAGATTTTAACAAAAGACATGAATAAGGACCAAGGATATAATAGCCTTAAAACTGTGTGTTTTTGAATTCTTGCGCCATCAAAAGTACCCAGATTGAAACCCATATTGTTGACCTATTTTGGGGAATCCAAAATTTTGCAGCAGAAAAAATGAATTCAGTTGAAAACTCTGGTACCCCTGTCCACGCTCTAGATAGGCTTTTCCACCCCCTGAATAGGTCGTTCCACGCCCTGGAAAAGTCGTTCCACGGTTTTTCCACGCTTTGTCCACGGTCAGGCCTTAAACTGTGCATCAATTGTGCATCAAAATATATATCTTGTTATTCTCAATTGTTTCTCTTCAAGAATCTGTGAAATTAGCGAATAAAATGATATGTCTTTTGGCTGTGCACATCTTGAACCCCTGCTACAGCAGGATTCCCTAAATAGATCCCATGATTCTCGTTTAGGTTTTTTCTTCAAAGACCTTTTCACAGTAGGTCTTCACTGCACAGGGCATTCAATATATATATATATACTATATAAATATATGCCTGTTAAATATATATATATATATATAATATAATTACCCTCTGGCAATTTAACATAGCTATTGAAAATTGCCATTTAGTTCGTTGATTTTCCCCTTAAACATGGTGATGTTCCATCGCTTTTTGTATGTTTGCCATTTCGGGTATAGGCCAGTTGATATCTCGTGGCTCCCCCTATGGTCGCAAAAATCTCAGCAGCTTCCCCACGCATCGCTCCGGAGAGCGTAAGAAGACGGAGAACCACCATTTCCAGCTTCTCACCTGGTACCCTCTGGTAATGACTAACATAACGAACTGGAAAATCACCATAGAAATAGTGGATTTTCCCATGAAAAATGGTGGATCTTTCCAGTTCGTTATGTAAACGTTTACCAGAGGGTTTTTCCAAGGCGATGTGGGTTGATTTGACCTGTTCTTTGTTTCTTTTTAATGGTGGAATGGTGTTTTCAAAATCAACCGTGATTCTGTGTTATTAAAAAATAGTGTTTTAACAGTTCTTATTAAATGTTATTGACATGTGTGGATATTATGGATGATCTGAGTTTATCTCAAACTGAGAGATATCACAATACTGAGTCTGTTACCGAAAACGGGCAACAGAGGCTTCTATGGAAAGCCCATTTTCAGACAGACCAAAAAATGTCCAGGTTTGGAATATATACCCGTACATAACTGGGTCTTGGGTAAATGTTGCTAAATATACTATAATTATCTATAATGGATATAATATCTCGATGTTTATGGGGACGTGGATGATGAACTATGAGATTGGCAGCCAGAATTTGAGATAAGAATGGACAACCGCATTTTCACACGGCTTGCAAGGGATTTCGACAAATCACAAAGGCAAAGCACTGCACCCAACAAATAAACACATGAATCTAATGGGAATTCACCAAATATACGAATTGTCCCAATTAAGAACCAACCAAACTAGCGATTTTCACATCAGGATTCCCCAAGATTTCCTTTATAACAATCAGCACCAGCAACATCGCGACTTCTTTTCTCAGATGTCCGGCTGAATCTCACTTCCATATTCGCACTTGAAGGGTCCCGTGATATTTTCATCCTCAGAAGGCTGAGAGGTTTCCAGGTTGAGCCCGTTGAGAGGTTGTGTCGGACGGTCAAGATTTCATGAAATGTGATTCATACAATGTGATGCCCCGTAGTTACAAGATGGTGCCCCAGATTTAGCTAAGTTGGTTAATCAGTGGGTAAACTAGGGCTTGAGGTAGATATATCTATAGGATGGGTCTGTAAACCAACTTATCGGCACCATCTTGTAGCAAACGTGTTTTTGTTTCTATGTTTCTATGTTTCTAAATGTTTAACATGTATATATAATACATATAAAGGTTAATTTGGGGCTTGCGATAAAATTATGATTGAGGTTTAGTTGGATGATTTTCTTAATATAATACATAAACTTAGGAGTGGGGGGAGCACTGCTTGGTATGGCTATGGCTCGGACCTGGGGACTTGAATCCATTCTCTGATGGTCATGTTGGGAACACTCCAAACATGTTGGATGCTGGGAAACAATTTTCAACATCGAATGAGATTTAGAAGTTTCAACATTGTAAAATCTATTAACATCTGATATGTTTATGAAAAAGTAATGTGTCATACTGTGTCCATATTATATATATATCCTTCCTATTATTTGACCGCCATAACTTGGGGTACACCCCTTTTCCAGCCAACACTCCTGAAACCTTGCGTAGCCAATGTGAGAAACCATCAGAAAAGAACTATTCTTGAGCAACACATGAAATATTGCTGCAGCAAGATTGCCTTTTACAACTCAGTATATGGAAATTACATGGATGTAATTTCGCCTGTTAAAAAGCAACAAACCACAGCAGTTGGGGTTGGAGGGTGTAAACTACCCAGGATCATGGCAGTTCTGGGGCCTTCCACAACTTCACACCAAATTGCCTTATATATCCTTGTGTCCAATTGCATCCCTGTCCTGTTACTTATATAAACATCAAGTACTGTTCATAATTGATGTCTTTTAAATCACTTCAATTACCTATATATATTATATGGATGTGGGTCAAAATGAAGACCTAGGGGACCAAAGATGTTAGTCTAGTTTAGTATTAACCATCCAATTATTGGGGTACCTAATTTTGACCCATACCCATATATTGTATAATATATTCTACTATGTTGGGAATGAAATTAAATCCATTTAAATCTCTGTCTGAAATCCCAATTTCGAAGGTCTCATCGCCAAAAAGGGGTCAGGCAGACGCCGCCCGGTTCCGCGAATCCAAGTTTCGGGGACCGCGTTAAGCCACTCATCCACATATTTGAAGGGTTTGGGCAGGTGCCGGTAACTTACAAAGGTGGTGTTGTATTCGTACATCCTCAGTGGATGGATTTCATGACTTTGGTCATCTTTTGTTGGTATCAAAACCCATGGGAATTTTCGGGGGGGTATCCAGGAGCGACCCATACCATTCGGGTTGTTTAAGGGAGTTGTGTTTGCAAGAAATGATATGAACAGATTGTTTTCTACCAGACAAATACAGGAGTTTTCCTCAATTCTGTCCCATCATCCAGTCCTGGGAGTGTAGTTATATCAAATCTGAAGGCATCTCTGGAATATGAATTCGGACCAAGTCAAACGGAAAATACCCTCTGGTAAACTAACATAACTATGGAATATCACCATTTTTAATGGGAAAATCCACTATAACTGGCCATGTTCAATAGCTATTTTGACATAACCAGAGGGTAATCAACGCTATTTTTTTTTTTGGCTGAAATATTCCACCGGCTCCACAGGTGATGTTCACATACCAACAGGTCCCGAGCAAAATTTACGTGCCATTCTTGCCACAACCAAAAAGCGATCCTTAAGGAACTCCCTCAGAGGTTGGGCAACTGCGGTTCTAATCGTCGCACTCAAAGATCATGTAACAAGTGTAGAGAACCATTAGAGTTTTGCTCGCTCAAGTCGGATCATTCCGTGCAAATTGATTTACTTCCTGGTGCTAAACGCAGGGAATTTTCGGGAATAATCCATTTCAATCCATTTCATCACTAGTAATAATCATCCCAGCAACCCCCAGCAACCCATGCATTCCTTACGTAAAACGCACCAGTAAGTTTAGAAGAAACGTGAGTAAAGAACTTGGAGCGGAAACACCCATTCTATAAGATGTACATCTGGATGACTGGCCGTCCCTGACCCGGTTTGAGACAAAAAGTTGCACTTGATACAGATTCCGACAGATTCAATGGACTTTCACAATGCCCAACATATAAAGGATGGGTTCAATCGCCAGAAGTAATCAGTCTTTGGAACACATACTATATATAATATAACATCAAATGTATATTTATATATTTCCAATCATTGACCCCAACGTTTGGTGGTGCCCATGTTTGTTAGCCAAGTTGGCTGAAAAGTTATAAGATTGCTTTCAGGTATACCGTATACCTTGGCTAGGTTTATGGAAGATATATCATATATATCACAAACTTCGGAATGGCGACCAGCTTGTGGGGAGATTAATTTGTAGGGATTTTTGGGCATCTCAAAAAGTACTTTTTGAACTATTTTGAGCCAAAAGTGACTCGTGCTAGCATCGTGATAACATCAACGTGTTTCACAGGTTTGAAAACGTGACATTGAACAACTTTGAACCCAAAAACCAAAAAATGAACCTTTGAAATGAA
>Ga0126342_10001228_pt1 | contig 34858 bp, 36 predicted proteins | sample Cyp1metagenome_FD_92528 | JGI IMG/M metagenome (GOLD analysis project Ga0126342, IMG submission 92528) | Coral microbial communities from Lord Howe Island, Old Settlement Bay, Australia - Cyphastrea 1 metagenome | ecosystem: Host-associated > Invertebrates > Cnidaria > Coral ...
TACTTATTTGTTTTATTGGCTTGTGGTGGATGCAGGGCGTGATGAGAATACCTTGAAATACCACAGTTCTGAGTGTGAGTTGAATGACACACAAGACTCGTACTGACTTCAAGCTGACCTGCTATACATTGGTTGAAAGTCTTTGCTGCTTACTCATTTGTTTCATTGGCTTGTGGTAGATGCAGGGCGTGATGAGAATCCCTTGAATTACCACAGTTCTGAGTGTGAGTTGAATGACACACAAGACTCGTACTGACTTCAAGCTGACCTGCTGTACGTTGGTTGAAAGTCTTAGTGCTTGCTCATAGTGGATGCAGGGTGTGATGAGGATACCTTGAATTACCACAGTTCTGAGTGTGAGTTGAATGACACACAAGACTCGTACTGACTTCAAGCTGACCTGCTGTACATTGGTTGAAAGTCTTTGCCGCTTACTCATTTGTTTCATTGGCTTGTGGTGGATGCAGGGCGTGATGAGAATCCCTTGAATTGCCACAGTTCTGGGTTGGAGTTGAGTGACACACAAGACTCGTATTGACTTCAAGCTGACTTGCGTTTTTTGTTTTGCTGGTTCAATCAGACAGTTTTTTTTCGTTTTGGATCGTGAGTGGTAAAAGAAGTCTTGGTTCAAGTGGAGGGAGTTGACCGTTACGCCTGAACAGATTCAATCTCATGTTTTGGCGCAGGTGCATTTCTGTCAATACTACATTTTTTCTGTGCTTGCCAGGTTTCTGCAACTGTCAAAGCATTCATCAGCCAAAAGCCCAGAGTCAGAAAGTCGATTTTCTCATGACTAAGGGTGGGGAATTTGAAAGGAATATGAATAATTGATAAGGAACTCGAAGAAAACCAGTTTGCAAGCTGTGTCCCTCACCAGGTTCCAATGGAAAGTGGAACAGCAACCGCTCCAGGTGCGGATCTTCCAACTGAACTGATTGAGCTGTTGGAGAAGATTGTGCTCCACAACTCCGACTTCAGCACGGTTCCCAGCTGTTCAGTGCCTTTAGTGGGCATGGCAGGCATGGCGGGCATGGCGGGGATGACCCATGGCTCCAGCTAGACTCTGCGCCGCTACGCTTCTAACCACAGCTTCTGAGGCAAAAACAGGAACTTGCAGAACCTGCTGGTCCTTACGGCAATCAAAGCTGACAAGCCCGGCCCTAAGATATTGGTGGATTTCAGTGGAAAACAACTTGCAACTTGGAACGATTGGGCAACAATCCTCCAAGTGAATTGCCCGTTTCCTGTGTCCACTTTATTGTTTCGGTGAACACGGTCCAAGAAGGTCTCCAGTTCGCGGTGACGTTTGGAGTTTGTGGGCGGACTTTTCTTCATTCAGCTCCCCTCTAAATTACTACTGACTCACCTCCAGGAGCCGCCTGTCCTTGTCAGAGTAGTTGGAGGTTTCCTGAAATGGGGGTACCTTCAAATCATCCATTTTAATAGGATTTTCCATTATAAACCATCCATTTTAGCGATCCCCAATTTTTGGAAACCCCCAGTTCGAAGAATTCGTGGACAGGGCACGTGTCATGGACTACATCAACCGCCTGGACAACTACGATGGTCCAGAGATTGCCAAGATCGTCTGGGACCGAGATCAAGGTACCGCAATCCGTGTTGTCCCAAGGAAAACATCCATGTACAGTATAGGATACAGGGTGCTGCATCTGCAGATACATGTATATGAGATACAGTATATGACATAGTAATACATAGGATATGATACAGAATACGCACACACAAATATACGTATATATATATATATACATACACATATTATACATGCATATAAATACGCAAACATACATGATAACCATGTAAATGATCATAAATGTATACCTGTATACAACACAGAATGAAAACAAAAGACTGGTTGTTGTTCTTAATTCTCCGAAGTGGTCTTCTGTAAGGCCCTGGGCGATCCTTATGGCCTCTATGAGGAGGCACGCAACTGGTCCAGTTGGAAACTATTGAGATTCCTATGAAACACTGGAAATAATGGCATTATAACGGGATTATAATGGGATAAATCATGTACCAACTGGTGATTTGGATTTCGCAGCCATCCACAGTATGGTACAGATTTCCAAAAAAATATTACTTGTAGATCTGCAGATGTGATGATTGTGCCCAAATGCATGCTTGATGTAGGCATTTCTCATCTACAAGAAGTGTGGGCAGAATGCAGAAGCCATGGAGTGACGATCTCAACGCTTTCTTGTGGGAATAGGCTGGCTATAGGGTCACTGGATGTCATTGGGCAATCTAAAAGGGAAACAACATGGACATGAAACACCGACAAATTTGTCGATACCTTCAAGATTCAAGACATTGGCATGTATGGACAGTCTTTCTTTTTGCAGATGTAGAAGTTTTAGTGCAGACTCTGAACTTCCCAAACGGAGCCCGCAAGACAATGCTACTGAGTGTGTTGCTGGAGAACATCAACTCGCTGGAGAGGGCACAGGAGTTCGCCGCACGCATCAACGACAAGACGGCCGGGGCACGGGTGGCCTATTGGTGATCGCCCTGATTGCCCTGATCGCCCTGACCCTCCTGGGTTTCTGGCAGGTCTGGTACAAGCTGGGCAAGGCACAGCTGGAGAACGGCAGTGTCCGGCGCTTGGTTTGACATCTGCCGTTGCGCCCCTGTGACGCCATGGATGCCATGGATGCCATGGATGCCATGGATGCCATGGATGCCATGGTCCTGCAGGTGCCTGAGTCAGTCGACTCCTACCTGAAGTCCGAGGATGCCACTGATTATCTCGAAGTCATCCAGGCAGTGTCTGCTGTCTCCTGATGTCTGTTGTCAGTATGAAATTATATGAAGATATGATATGATGATCCACCAAAGGGAAATCGAAGAGAGGTGCCTCTAAAACACTGACACAGTCAGCAAGCATGTGGTTCCAAATGTTGCTGATTGGGACACACTTGCCAGCTGCCGTGTTGTCAAGTTTTAGCTGGCTGAGAAGTCACTTCGTCATTGCCATACGTCCTTGGCTCAAGTGAAAAGAACAATGTTGATGTGTATTTTATGGTATTCTTTGTCTTTGGTACGCACATTTATTTTGTTTATGCATCAGAAGGACAGAAACAATCACTGTGTCAAAACATGTCAAATCATCAAGAGAGATGCAGGCTAGAAGTAGCTCTTTTCGAAGCGCAAAACACAAGTAAGTAGCTAGGCTATACTGGCCATACTGTATTGGGTGAATACTTTGGCACAAGATCCTGTCTCTCCTCTCACTTATTTTCCACCTCAAAGGCGTCATGGCCATGGCTTTATCTTCGCTGCGCTGTCACCGGGTCGCCCGGGTCGCCCGGGTCGCTGTGCCCCTGCGAAGTATCTTGCCACGTGGCGCCCAACTCGCCCACCGGCGATGTTTGAGCATCCAGGCAGGGATGGAGATTGAAAACAATTGAAAACATGGCTATGGCGGCTATGGATCAATACCTGCAAATTCCTACAAGTACCATTTGTAGGAGGACGACCATCCATTCACCAACTATTTTGATGTTCACCAGGGGAAAGGGTTTTGACCCATCCCTGCACACCTATATCTTTCTAATCGAACTTTCCAAGACCTTTTAAACGCGTCTGAAACATATTTTGATTAAAGCTTTTGCTGCTGGAGCTGAATGCGCCCAAACGAGCCAAGCAGTTGAGATCCAAGCAAGTTAGCCAAGCATCGGATATCTGAATATATAAATGGTTGCACAAATATGACGGTAATGGATATGGCATGTTGGAATGGGCTTTGAACAAGGAACTCAGATCGGAGCTCTGTTGCTTCGCCTCCGCTTACGACCTGTACGAGCTCACCACAAATCTGATTTCCAAGAGGGATTTGTCAATAATGCCGGTGAGCAACACGTGTTTGGCAACAAAGTGACCTGAAAACAACCTACGCTTTGTATTGTGAAGATGTTCTTCATTTGCCTTTCAAAGATAGGTATCAGTTTTGCTTTGGCGTGCTTGGGGTTGATCAAAAAGGCAGTGTTTCAAAAGCCTGTTTAAAGGTCGAGAGTAAGTATTTTACACGCTTCTTTTCCAGGTGAGATTCACCTTTTTGATCAACCCTAGGTTGCGCTTCTTGCTCTTTGCGCTGTGCTCTTCCCCTCGACTGTGCTACTGAAGGCTGCAATTTTACTGAAGTGGTGTTCATTCTTACCATTCTTATCATTCCTACCATTCACATGTACTCCTGCCATTCGCATCTATGAATCTATGCACTATCACCGTGAAGACCAGGGGACCATCAATGGATCAAAGTGCAGCCCCTTGTGACCGTGACTTGTGCGCAGGTGGATCCTCAGTATCCTGGCACTGCTGTGGAGCGTTTGCAGGGAATCCATCTCCGCGTGAAGACTTTGAGCAAAGAGGAGCTCAGTGGCGATTGGCAGGACCTGACAGCACAATTTTGCCATAGACAGTCACCCCGTCACCCCTGCTGCGAAATGCTGAGAATAGTCTTTGGGTTGCTATTCTCAGGTCACCGGCCACCGTGAAATCACCTGAAATCACCGTTAGATCCCATAAGATGCCATGAAATCCCATGAAGTCACCATGAAATCCCATGAAAATTCCATGACATCATCATTAAATCCCGTAAAATCCCATGACATCACCATGAAATCCTCATGAAAATTAAAGTGCCCTTCAGGAGGTACGCCGTCGTTTGCTATGGGCTGGTGGACTTCGAGACTTACCAGATGTCCCACCGGGCCAAGGCTGCACTGCGTTCCTTGGCGATCGAATGGACATAGCGATTGCAGTCGAACATGGGGTGAGAATCATTGGAAATGGATGGAAATAGCCTGTTAATATCTTGTTAATGGATGTGAATCAACCCCCAATTATGGTAATCGAAATTAATCGTATAGGTTTTGACCCATGTATGGACATGTGCTACACTTGACTCTATGCTTGACCAAGTTATGCGGAGGACTTGATTTACTTGGATCCATGTGTATATTTTTTTGCTCCATACATGTGCAGTCGTATCCTACAGGCCAGTCTGAACGCTGTTGAACATTCAACGATTTATTGGACAAAACCTAGAGACACGGCTGGCGCTACAAGGCATTCCTTCAATGATGACACGCATTGCGATCTCACAGCCATGCTTGGATGCTTAGCAGCAATGGAGGGGCGACTTTCTGGGGCCATTCCACTGAGCTTGACCTATTCAAATTCAGTCTATTTTAAAGGAGTCATGAATCCAGATGCTTTGGCAGTGTTACGAGGTGTAATTGGCCTTGCTGTACATGGAAATGTATGGAAATGTATGGAAATGTATGGAAATGTATGGAAATGTATGGAAATGTACCGTTTGGAGGTTCGGCCTTTGCACGCATCCTTCCTTTCAAGGTGAAGTTTCTCACAACCAGAACGTGTCAGCCTCAGCCACGGCAGTGGTTCATGTCCTGCCTTTCCAAGCCTCTAATGCTGAAAGCACAGCGCCAAGGATGGCAACATTGAGGGCATTGCTACTGGCAACCTTCTTGGGCCAGGAATCCAGGTCATCAATGGGTAGGGGTCTGGAGCGATCTCATTCGGCCTCGCATGGACCATCTCGGGCTTTCTTCAAGACTCAGACGGGTTTTGTTCTCCGAATTTCGGAACTATTCTGAGCAGCTCTACTTTGTCACTGATTTTTATCCCGATCGTTTTCACCCTGTTGCATCTCTTTGGTTCTGCTTCGGAAAGCAAAAGCCACAATGCGATGATTGGCAGGTGGCTTCTTTGCCCGAATTGGGCCCGGGGGGTTCCTGGAGCACTTGCTGGGATGCCAAGTCCGATGAGTTTTTGTTCGCTGTCTTCACCTGGAGCAGTTACTGTGGTCTACCGCGGTTGGTTGAGGACTCGTTCGGGGCTTATTCTATCCTATATATAGGGAATTATCATTCACTATGGTAGAAATCCCCTTGACCAACCAATATCATATGGAACAATTCCCATAAATCAAGATAAATCAAGCAGTATTTCATGGAATGATGGCCTTTGGGCGTGGCAGCCACTGCTCACCTGTCTTCTCTTCGAGGCATCAATGGCTGCAACTTTGAGCCACCGCAGGATGTTGCACATGTCCAGTTTCGATCCAGGCAGGGGGTTGCCCCGCAAAATAGACAGCAAATCCATGAAATTCCTATTAAGATTAGTGCCACCCTATGAATAAACTGCGGGTTTATTATGTTTATTGATCCTGGGTTAACGTTATACCGTTATACTGCATACGTTCTTGAAACGTCAATTCATTGCAAAGATCGCTAGTGAGATTGGTTTCTCCGAAATGTTTGGGTCATGATGTGTTATGTTTCTACTGCAAAGAACAGCCTTTGCCACCTTTTCATGATCAATAAAAATTCGCTTGGTAGCATGCAACTTAAATCTGATGACTTGCGGACTTGGTATCTGGAGATGGATCAACACCTCTATTCAACACATATCATATTGCCACAAGGTGCCAAGGTGGTTGAACTGACCCAGAACATCCCAGAACCATCTGTAGCAACGCGAGGGTGGCCTTCAAGCTGGTGTGGTGTCCACCTGCGGAGACCTTAGTTGCTGGGGGCAATTGTGGAACGGCGGTTCCCTTTCGCGCAGGTTGTAGAATATTTCTGGCCTTTATGAAACTGTTCAAAAAGTATTTGCGATTTGTTCGAGCACCTTTTGGACCTTAGGTCTTCAAGAAATTCGTGTTGGTAGATGATGAAGGTGAGTACTTGGCCCATGGTGAGCCAACTGGAGAGCTACCAAATGAGTTCTGGAGGAGCCATGACATTCGACATTTTCTGGACTCTAGAGTACTCTAGAGTGTCTGGGGCTAGTTCGCAACAGGGCGTCGTTTTTTGCCCGGCCCAAAAAAAAAGAATGGTACCCTGCAACCCTGGAACCCTGTAACCTGCTGTTGGGTTGCAAAGCTGGTTTACGATTGAAGCTTTTGCATGGTGCACAGTCACAACCGATTTCTTGAGAATGGCTTGTGACATTGAAATCTTTGATCGTCCGGACACTGAAACTACGAGTCGATACATTTTTTGCTGAGCGATTCAGCATCTCAGCGGTTGCGCAACCACTTGCAATGTGACTGTTATTGGATCGCCAGAGCCTTTAGTGAAGGAAAAGAAACTATGAGCTTGTTCGCGGTGGAAGAATCTTGGCTTGCATTGCCCACTGTGGAATGTATTGTGCAAGATCAAAGGTTCCGATGTTTGCATTTTCCCATTTTCCAGGCAGGTTCAAAAGTGCCAGAATGTATGTAAGATGCTGGAAGGGCTGGAAGGGTTGATCCGTGCTGCCCATGAATTTTGAAAAGACAACCGGCAACCGGCAACACCTCGCAGCTTTTGCGGCCTTTTCAAGTCGACAGGATATGCTCGTGTCGCTGAGAGCTTCAAGGAGGAGTGAATACAGCACCCTGATTTTTAGATAATTTTAGTCTATTAGTGTACAGTGAACGGGGAGTCACCTAGAGTCACCTAGTGTGACCTAGTCTGACCTAGTTGCCCTGGGGCCATCCCGTCACCAGACCAGCGAAACAGAGAAAAGTCAGAGCTCACAGACACCTCGGACACCTCGGGTGTACAGATTTCAAACTTGAAGAAGTGTCTCTGTTGTGCAATCAAGCAGGTTTTCGATGCACATATATATATATAATCAGGTATGTATGATATATATATATATATATACAGAATACCCATGAATAACTATAGTTTCCGAGCTGATGAACGTTTTCGTATGTGAAATTGGTGGAAACCAGGGCTGCATTTGTTGAAAGCACCGCCGGCCAGAGTTGCCAGTGCAGGCAGCCGAACGTGAAGAGAATTATGAAGAGTTTGTGACTCAGAAACCAACCAGTCGTGAATTTTCAGCAAGATCTCCTTGCAAATTCCTCTAGCTCATGTGGGTGCTTCCTAAAACAGGGTACCCACCAAATCATCCTAAATATGGATCATTCTGACATTGGTTTTCCATGGGGTTTAGGATGCTTTAGGGTATTGTTGTCGAATTTGCCCATCAAAATGGGGTAATTCCCCCCATCAGCCGCTGAGGCTGGTGCGATACCTCACGATGGCACGAACCAAGGTGAAGGATTCGCAGATTGATGGCCTCTTGGACGAAGAAATGTACTGTACCAAAGCCATAGTTTGGGTCTCCCCTGAAATTTTGGCCTTTTTATATGGATATTATACAATACATACACACACACATATATATATATGTATATTATGTATATGGGTATATATAATGTGGTACCTTCAATAAAGTACCTGAAATGACTTCAGTTGGTCCCCGAGGTGAGCTCGTGTATGCCTATGCCAAGACTGAGCGCCTGGTCCAATTCTCAGTTTGCGTCGCAGTTGCCGAAGCCCCCAGTTGGAAAGCGAACTCATTCCCGATCGACCGGCCCGGCCCAGAGCGACATGGAGGAGTTCATTAGCGGAACCAACACAGTGCCTCACTTGCAACAGGTTTCCTGAAATAGGGCTACCCCTAAATCATCCATTCTACTGGGGATTTTCCATTACCATCCAGCTATTGGGGTATTCCCATGTTCAGTTCAGATGATTTTTCAGTTGGAGATTTTGGCTCTGGGAGTCGATCGACTCGGACCCAGGCCAACATCCAGGCAGTTGGCGATCGCCTCTATGATGAGAAGTTCTACAAGGCTGTTCTCCCAGTATCTGAAGGAAAAAGAGACACACACACATATCCACATAGCACTGATTAGATTGATTCGCATGCATTTCACAAAGCTTATCTTTACATATCTTTCCTGGTAATTACATCAAGCTTGCACAGAATATACTTGTACATTTGTATGCCCATTTCTACATATATATGTATATAAATATGTATGTATGTATGTATGTATGTATGTATGTATATATATATGTATACACATACATACACTGTATATACACATGCATTAGCCTCACATCCCACAGACACAGAGAGCACTTCTGCCCAGTGACCTCGTGGAAAGTATGCTACTGAGATCTGCTGCGCAGAGCATACTGCCACATACCACATAGACAGTTATAGATATATTCAGGGCGAGCATGCCTTGGGTTCCTAATTAACCATAATAATAATAATACTTGCTGGGGGCTAGAGGGCTGACCCGCCATTAAGAGTTGTTACCGGAAGCATGTTCATACTCGCAGAGAGCATCCAGCATAGAGGCATCCATGCACATTCGTGCGGAGCATAGGGCCTCGAGTTTCATTTTCTCCTGCGACAAGGGAAGGGATTTGGCGGTTGAGTTGTGAACTTTGGAGGCTGCGAAGATTTTGTACGCCTCCATCCCGAACAATGGGCGCTTGGCCTCCTGTATCTGCCTCAGACGCAGGGAAAAATGGTTGGCTTTGCATTCCTTTGTCAGGGAGAAGTTTGGCAGTGTTGTAAAGAATCAGAAGGTACACATTGTTGCACGATGTGAGTGTATAGATGCCCCCAGGCCAGGGGTGCCCCCCAGAGGTTTATCGGTTTATTATGTGACCAACTCTTTAGGGTTTGTTTAGGGTTTGCTTAGGGTTTGTTAAGGGTTTCATTCAGGGTTTTTATTTTATTTTATATTTTTTAACAATGTTTTTAATAAGATTTTACTTTCAAGGCTTACTTCGGGTGTTATGTCAGATTTAGGTTTTAGGGTTTAGGGTTCATGGTTTTGTGTTTTGGAAACAAATCTCGCTAGCCGGGCAATCCGACGACATCCCAAAATGCATAAAACACTGGCCCTGCGCAGTCAAAACAAACTTCCCCGGGCAGCACCCCCCGTCCGGCCGTGTATATATATATATACACTATATACGCATGTATATGTGTGTGTATATATATATATATACATAATAATAATAACAAAAATAATAGTAATAATGATAATACATAGACATATATATATAATATACATTAACATAGATATGAACAAAAGTACATGATATGTGTATATATATAATAGATACACATACATCCACATACAGAGTATATATGTGCATGTATGTATGTATGTTTGTATGTCTGTATGTATACACTTTTCATTTGCATGATTCCGGCCTAGAATGTCAGTTGTGTTTTATTGGGTACATTCTGAACACCGGGTGCCAGTCCTTCTTTCCAGTGCTGAGGCCACGTGCAGCTCGGAGAGTACACGCAGGCATCCCTGTCACCACTTCCCAAAAATCAAGGGATTTCCCCGCCATCAAATCCACCATGGGGATACCATTGTCCTCAATGGATGGGGTTAAAACCTTCCTGGTAAACTGCCTGACTCGAGCGGCCAGGCGGTGGAGGCAGCGAAGAAGGCCAACAATCCAAAGACCTGGCAGGAGGCCAACTTGCCGCGGTGGTTTCATCCTCTGGGTGTGAAAATGGGGGACACCATGGGACACCCCAAAAATGGCTAACATTTTTTTTGGGGGGGAGAATGATGGTAAAACCAATGGGATGAATTGGACTATGTTCAGACAGAGCCACTTTCTACTCAAATGACCATGGTTGATATGGGGGAAAAAACTGAAGGCGGAAAGGGATGATGTTTTTAGATGTTTAGTCCCCTTCTTAACCAACCGGTGTTTCATGGAATGATGGCTTTTGGGAATCCAGATCTTCTTTGGGTTCAGGTTTTTTTCAGTTTCACTGTTTCTCTGTTGTTGCCTCTGCTTGGAACTTCGACGTGTCGTGCAGGTGAACTTGGCCTGTGTGAAGGCTGAACAATTCCGCTGTTTGGCTCTTGGATGATGCTGGTCCTGCAGTCCTGGATGTTCATCGATCGCAGATGCATGGATTGTTTCCACAATTGATTAATAAAAAAAACACATGGATTATTCACATATTATTATGGATGCGTAAAAATTACATGGTTAATTAATTAATGCATTTCAGCTTTTTCAGATCCATTTGTATTGAAATGTAGCAATGAACAGCACCAGCTAAGAATCTTGGCAAAGCTTGACTTCTTCGCAATATTGAAGATAAGCTACCCAAGGCGCAGAGATTGCCGGCCAGCACATCATTGCAGGGTGCTTGGATCCTCTCACCGAGTCCATGTGTAGCTATGAATCCTATGACAAATACAACGGGCTGCCCGGGCTTGTGCGATCTGAGGTTCATCCCGATCATCTCGAAGAGGTCATCTCCCAGTATGAAAAGCTTGGAGCTCAGCAGAAGAGAGCAGCTGCACTTATCTGCACTTGATGGTTTTTTTGTTGACTTTTGGACTGAAAACATTTGGGACCCAGGCAGGGTTGCTTCGATGCCTGGCCCTCTGCTTTTTTTTGAGATGCAGCACTTGGATTCCACGGAACGCATCATGGTGGAAAGAAAAACTTCGATTCGAAGCTGGAATGGTCCAGGGATTTCAAGGGCACAGAAAATGAGAAGAATCCACCAAAGGTGTCTTGATGAAATCCAATTCAGCTGCTCATTGTGCAGAACGCAGTGCTCGATTCCAAGATTGCCAAGGCCTTGATGCAGCTGTTGGAGTCAGGCCTTGGCAATGAACGTGCCAACCTTGGCCGGGGGCTGCATGGCCGCATGGGTGCTAGAGGACTAGATGGTTACTACATGGTTAATGTTAACCCACAGTTTTGATAAACCCCGAGTCGATTTTTATTTGGGGTACCAATTTTAGGAGCAATCTAATCTATCTCTATTTCAGGGGTATCACACAACTAATAGTCCGGGTTTATTAGTCCGAGGTTGACATTAGAAGATGGTTACTAGAGGCATTCAGGTGAAAGTGAGCTGGATCCTGGTCCTCCGTAGAGTATAAAGTCTAAAGTGCATGATCAGTGGAGAGATAGTAGGGGAACATCTTATACAAGATGTGAGAAAGGGATCGAACTTCCTACAGCTGGGTGTCAGGAATTTCCCCGTTCTTTGCAGGGGTTTCTGAAGATTTTCTTGAGATTACATCGAACATACTCTCAGCAAAGTGAAAGACCTCTATAATGCTTCAGTTTTGTTTGAAGACACGAACATCTCCTTGCCTCAATCACATTGATGTGCAAGCTTTGCTTCCATTGGATCAAGCTGATTAGCCATTGCAAGGATGAAAGTCCCCTGGCAAAGTAGCAAGATGTATCTCTCAATATCCAGTGGAAAACTGAAATGCATATAAAAAAAATATTGAAACAAAAATAGCATTTTTTATGGTATGCCTGGCAACATATACAAGACGTCCAGCCGTCTAGCCTTTTCGGACATGCGGACATTCGAGCAGAAAGGAGAACAGCTTTTTCCTTTGGCGCAAATAGCTCGCCAGAGGAGTTCAATCCCATGCGCGAAGATGCATCCATGACTTTGGCAAGCATGAAACCATCGTGTGACTCAGCAAAAGGATGTTTTGAGCGGATGACAACGATGGGAAGGGGAGCTCCCGAAAAAACTTCAGCTTTGAAGAGATGCGAAAGACAAAACACTGCAGGCTGCCTGACAGCTACGCACCACATTGAAGGACCCAGCGAACCAAGGCCCGCCGGTGCTACTCATTGATTTTATACGCGCAACATGTGCAAGGTTTGATTTCAACAGAGTAAAAAGAAGGGAAGTAGGAAGAAACAACTTCCCACAAAGCAAATTTGGTTACAGGTTTCCTCCACAGTCAGAATAGTGTGGCTCCTACAGATAAAACGCATGAAAACAAAGCATTGAAGCCATATAAGAAAGCCATCGTCAGGTCTGAGTCTTTGGACCCCGAGGCTGGAAGCTGGGGGTCATAGTTGATTGGATGTGACTAGCTGGTAGAGTTGATATGTTGCTGTGACCACTGTGAAGTAAAAAGTTTTGGATTCGGAAGATTTTGGGACAAGCCGCCACGGGGTTAGCAAATGACTTTCATGGAGCCTTGGAGGCAAAGCTGGTGGCAGTGTGTGGCCGTACGCGCAATGAGACGGACTCCACCATTGACACAGCGGATGAGGCGTGCAGAATGTTGTCAAGAGGCAAACAATAGTCATTTGTAGTCCGTTCAAATCGTCCTTTCTATACGAGATAGAGAATACCCATTTGTACACCATCTGCTCACCATTTGATCCTTGTATGTTTTTTTGGTCTTTTCTGCTCCAAATGGTCAGTGAAGAAGTCGTTTCGTGCTTGATGTGGCAGCATGTGGCATCAGTGACACTTCCAGCTCTTGTCACAGGACAGTACCACTGACGGAAACGAGGAATGTGAGGATCTGGAGCTTCTGAGCTGCCCAAGTCCCACGTCTGACACAGGTTGGCACGAGACGAGTGTTGGTCCGTCCGACCACAAGTTTAGCTCACCTTTGGGAACTAGTACAATTGAAGGTCTCTTAGGTGCCCAATTGCAGACCAGAGGTTGGGATTCTGCCAGGCTTGTGTACTTAGATTCAATCATATTCAAGTCCGATTTTCAAACCCAACCAAAAACTTGCAGGGGAAGCTGTCACAAAGCTGCCGTTGCCAGAGGCGAGGGCCCGCAGTCCACTAAGCAGAGACAACATGCTGTCGGAAAATCCTGTAGCTACGTGTGGAACCGAAGGCCTTCTATCAAACAAGCCAGAGCCATGACCCTCAAAAGGCAGCAGTTTTGAGACCAAGAGCATTTGATTTTGCAATAGGTGAGCCAAGCAAGTGCAAGTTGCAGCACACTCCATGTTAGTTGCTTTCGGAGAGTGCAACACTTGGAGAGCGTAGACTAATACCATCAAATTTATGAATCTATCCCAATTTCCAAACCAACGATTTGTAGCGGTATAAAGTGATGCCATAAATTAATTGCAATCATGCAACATCCTTTTCCACCATGGATCTATACTGACCTCTGGCGGCTCGCACTTGTAGCTTTCCACCCCAGGAGGAAAAGAAATGCAGTGACCAAAGGATGGCAGTGCTTGGTCACTCGACATACTTGACGCGTGCGAGCAGGGAAGCACATTTCGTTCTGTAGGATGTTGAACAGAAACTTCCAAGTGCAATGTATGTGAGAACTTCAACGTGATAGACATGAACCTCTTGGCGAAGAAACCTGCTCTGATTTCTCCAATTTGAGACATGTAACTCCTACTGAGGTGCCTAAGGCATGTCTTTTGGACCGTTACACCTGGACCTTTTTGCATCTCTATGGGGTCCTTTGGACCCTTTTGAATTCGTCGTTGCAGCCATTGTTCGAGGCTTGCTGGTATTCCTGTGCATTGCCTGCGGCTGTTCCTGCCAAGCGCCCTATGAAGTGTTGAACACGAAGGCAGGCACTGTTGAGTCTTTGAATTGATATGGCAGTTGTGAAGTGATTTTGAGATACTGAGTCATATATCAGGTCCAAGTCCAGCTAGATGAGGAATGAAGACACATGACATTAGTTTGCGGCTCTTTAAATGTTCGGTATGCACCCATTTGTGGAGTCGCATGGCTCTTTCCAGAAACGGTTTCAACTTCAAGACAAAATGGGTTCGACTGCTGCTCCGCAACGACAGTGCCATACCTTGCACCACTTGATCCAGAATTGTCAGGACAAAGGTTGCGCGCACTTGATCAGTCCCTTTGCTGCACCAGCTGCACTAACCTTTCCCTCGGCAGAGGGGCTTTGGGCAGGGGCTTCTACGCGTCTTGACGTGCAGGCATCCAGGTGAAATCAAGACTCATGGCGGGACGGACTGAAACACTCTGAAACATGATTCCTGAATATTCCTGACACTTTCACAAGGCATCTGCAGCTGAGATTTTGTCCCTCTCAGCTTTGGCTCGGTTGCTTTTCTTTTTTGATCGATTTCTTTTGGTTTTCTGAACTCCCATCTGCTTGTACTAATTGTACTAAATTGTACTAAATTGTACTATGTACTCCTGCTGTACTTCTACTTCTACATCATACAATCATCTTACGATCATCTTACAATCAATGCAGTTCTTGTCCATGCTCTCAGGCTTGGCTGAACACATCTTTGGCCTCGTGGTCACGCTTCGTAGCGCTTTCAGATCACGGCAGTTGCCGCTTCAGTGGCACATCTGTCTTGCCGCAGGCAGAAACTTGGGACGTGAAATTGGTTTGTCTGAAAATAGATAAAATAGGGCCCCCAACTATTTGATGGTTAATCATGGTTAATCAATGTTCATCAAAATGGTCATTTTGAGGTATACAAATTGTACCATGGTATAGCTCCATTTTCAGACTCAGATCTGACGTTGCGGCAGGCTCAGTGGGCTATACGCAGCTGCAGAACATCGCCTTGGGCACACAGCTCCCGACGCTCGTGTTGATCACCATCAAGTCCCTTGGCTGTGCCCGGCGTCCGCACGGCTGTCAATTTGGCATGGCCCAGAGGCGGTGTAGGAATGGCACTTGGATGTGCCACTTAGGATCCGTGGTTTACAATGCACATATAACCCATACAATCCCATACATGTGGGGATTTTCCGTATAGAATTAGGGGTACCCATTTACTAAGTGGGATGCACCCCCAAGCACGAGTCCTAGGAATGGCAATTTGCTTGCCAATGTCTTTCTTGGGAAGCTGTTGCTGCATCGTCAATATGGCCTGCAGCAGCTCGTTGCTGTGGTGCTCCTCTCTCTTGGACTCTTGGTCGCTTTACATTTCACAGAAAAAGACGGGTGCGTCTTCTTTCTTTGTGGTCTACTTAGTATACAAATGTGTTGTGACTTCACTTCATTCGGTTTTATCCATTCAGTTTTGATATTTCTTGTAGTAGGTGGCCCTACCTCTCAGACACCTAGGTGTTCTTTCTATTTTTTCTGTGGATGCAGGGGTTGTGACTTTCAGAAAGAACAATAATGTCATTTTGATATCAGTATGTTTGCGTGATGAAAGCAGACACAAATGAAACAATAATCTGGTTGGAATTGCAAACACTCCCAGATATGATGTCAAAATCTATTGAACATTCCTTCAGGAGATCAGACTGTTTTCATGAATTTAAAGGTATTGATTTAAAGTTCTTTTCTCACAATGATTGCAGATGACAAAATCACACTGTGTCAGCATCATGTTTGTACGTGATATTGGAGACAGATCACGAGCACGAAATAAAGACTCATTGAACCAGAGTTCTCCAGATGCCTCTCGTGATGTTCACGGTGTTCAACCGCCGAATCACATTCTACACGGATTTTCCAGGGGAAAAGCGGTTCTGAAAGCTCGCTGAGGACTCATTCTTGTGTCGTTGGCGGGAGCTGTTGGTGACAATACGACCGAGAATGGGCACAGCTGCGTACTAGGCAGGGCTTGAAAAAAATATGGTTCAATTGAACAGGGTGGAAAAGACCGTATAGACTTTGTAGAATTTACTCGGTTTCACCTCTGCCCTCAGCGATAGTTTTGCGTATAGACCTTTTCTTGAGATTCTTGGAAGGCAATCTTTGGCCTTTGGGACAACACGGCATAGCATGCTCAAACGGTCGCCCTGCCAAATTCTTGTCCATCACTCAAACGGCAACATGGGGCTGCTGCCTACTGCAAAAGGGACCATGCTTCGAAGCTCAAATGCGTTCCAAGCAAAGTACAGACAATACCACGATTTCGTGTCCACCTTTTGGACCTGCACAAGTCTGCGATAAAGCCGCCAAAGTACAGAGGGAGTGAAAAGAGATGAAAAGAGCAGACAAGGCAGGACAAGGCATGTGAAAAAAGGTTGGGCTTCAGCAGGTGGGAATAGGTGGGAGGTCGGAAACATTGGAGATCACAATACAAAGTGGGCCGGTGGAGGCTTTGAAAACAAAGGATGCTGGACTAAATGTTTGATGCCAATGGCTGGTTCAAAATACTTGCCAGCCACAAGTTTCAGTGCTGAGACAAAGCAATCAGCGCAATGCTGCATTGAAGCGTACTAACTAGTGGAATGAGTAGGTCCACCCAAGCAGGCCCAATCCTGCAATTTCATGATGAATTGAAACAAAGAATTCCTTAGAGAACACTGGATATTTGAAAATATATGGCTCACTGCTGCTTGTCGATGAATCCCTTATGGTCCGTGATACAGCACAATGCGAAGCAAAACACGCTGTGCCCTTAAGCTCATGCCCATACCGAAGGTCTTGGAATATGTCTTTGAAGGTCTTTCATTATATCATATCCCATGATATTCCCATTAGTTGTTGGTTAAATCCATTATCTCCCTAGGTCTTTTCTCATTTTCTATTATCCACAGACCAGTCATTTCTACGCGGTCCACATTTGCGCCGCAGGGATCATCTTGCTGGCTGGCGCTCTTCTTAGCCGTGCAGCTGGCGGACTTGTCCAGGCCTGTGCTGCAACACTGCACGCTGTTCAACTCTACAAGATGTCCTTGTCAAATGAGTAGAGGCTGATGGTTGATGATTTGTTCGGGGATTATACTACCCAGATCTATCATAATCCACGATGCATTTGATCTCAGGAACAGCTCTCACGCACACGGACAGTGCCGGTTGAGGAGTGGGTGCAGTGGACAGCCACGGGACTGTCAGATCTTTTGTTTCGTGCTTTGACTCTTGAAGCTGTTGAGGTCAAGCTTCCGAGATGTTCATAAACTTCGTATATACAATATACAGTACAATATTATATACACATAATGTATATACGTATATATATATACTTACATCAGGTGTTGTATTAGTGATATATGATATATATATATATATACAGTATGAGATATATATATGATATATATATAGATATATATAATATATATATATATCATTATATATATATGATATATATATATATATATATGTATGATATATATATATATATATCATATATATAATATATATATATCATATATATATATATATCATATATATATATCATATATATATATATGATATATATATGCTATATATGATATATATATATATATATATGATATATGATATATATATGATATATATATATGCTATATACATATATATAGGATATATATATGCTATATATATGATATATATATGATATGGTTTCATAACTTCGAGTCTTGCTGTGTGAAATGTTCAAGCACATGCATCCTTGGATTAGTGAGGTTGGTAGATTTTTGTTGTTGGGGTCAGGTTCGTCATGGTTTGGGATTTGGTGCCCTGCCCATTGTTCCGCCAGTTTCCCTCTCATCCTTGCCATATGATATATATATATAAAATACATAAACGTACACATGTTTCCACACAATGAATTCTCCATTTAGGAGCTGCTCTTCTTTCGCAGCCTCTTGGGCTTGCCGGCAGTTCTGCTCCAATACAAAAGCATTTCAACACACAGCCGCCAGTGGTTCGCAGGCGCGAAGCGATGGTTCGTCATCGACCATTGGGGATAGCTGTGATTGTTTGGGACAGAGGTGTTTTGCATGATACAAGTGAGATACGTGAGTATTCTCTGCATTTGAATACTGTCTCCCATCTGCATTTGACACTTGCAACATCAGTTTCTGCAAAATGATACCAGTTGATCCAATTGTGCACTGGTTATACATGATTAGTTAATATTAATTAATATTAGTTGTTTGCCAAGTCCATAGCTTGATTCTTCCTGGTGCCCCTTTTAATGTTTTTTTTGGGCTCAGGCGAAATCATGTTTGGATGGCCGGGACCATGGGTGCTGCTGGCATTGAATACAGCCGCGCCCTTTGCGAAGTGGGAGGGACTCCCAGGGGTTCCCAGGGACTTTGAGGGACTGCAAGTCTTGAAAAGATCCAGCCTTAGGGTAGGTGAAAATGGGATACTCACAATTCCAATGGATTATAGTGATTCTATATTGTTCGCATCATTTTCCCTAGATTTACATAGGTATTTGAGTGCTATACTCCAATTTCAGGCGCGCCCAGATCTTTTTAGTTCAGGTCATGGACTATGTGACGCGCGTTGGCATCACACTTTTGATCGAGCGAACATCCGTGACTTGGTGAACTGGGCGCGTCTGAAAATGCCGCAACTGATAGGGAAAATGGTGATCAAATGGTGATCAAATGGTGATCATAAGACTTTGACTTAAACAAAACATGCTTGAGATTGAGAATGTCAACCTGAGTCAACCTGGATGGCTGTTTGTTTCACCAACTCACTTCTGATGTTCACGTGCAAGATATAGTCAGTATACTGTAGAGTCCGAAAATGGAATCCATTTGTTGCTTTTGCATTCATGGTAATGATTCTTGTTGTGACTATGACTATATCATTTTACCGATTCAATTGACCTGTCTTCAGAACACAGGCTCTCACCGCGAACCTCGTCCTTACTTTCCAGCGCTTTGTGTCTTAGCACCAATTTGCTGCCATATGGAACTATGAGGCATTCCAAACCTGCTGGCAGATCTTCTCTGCTTGCAGAGACGCATTAATTCCTGCAGATAGATCCAGCCTTTTTCTAGAGACTTGTAAAATCATGAAAGTAATATGTTCTTGAATTTAGCATCAGATCGTACCAGATCTCCTGGTCAATGTTGAGTCAAAGTGAGTCAAAGCTAACCCGGACAAATCTCAGGTTTCCTTCATCATATCTGCAGTGCTTTTGAGCCCGGAGCTGCCGTCCAAGTCTTTGTGGCTGGGCGCTCTGGTGGTGCCCTGACTGATAGACCTGGATGCAGCGGATGTTTTTTTTGAAACACATTACTGCCAGCTGCACAAAAACCAGTCGCACAGCATTGTAGCGACAAAGGAGCGACCGGAGTTGAGACGTCTGAATCTATCTTTTTCAGTTTAGCTGCATTTAAGCCTAGCCAGAGTCCTCAGATGTGCCACAGGTGCTTGCAGGGACATTGCTCTATGCAGTAGCACCTGCGGATGTGAAAGGCTCTCCCAAGGTGGGCGTTTTGTGGAGGTCTGCAGATAATAGGATGGGGTTTCTATATTTGACCTATGGAACCATTGACTATAGTCATTGACATCATCGACATCATCGACATCATCGACATTGAATCAGGAGAAGTCCGCTTAAGACCATGAGACGAAGCTTCTGTCGTGGCCACAGGCCCTGGCCTCGGTGGTGCATGCTATGGCTTCATGAAGTCAGCGAGAGACATCGAATGTTGGGCATGTGATTCTTCTACTCTGGACATCTCTGGACCTCGTAACAGATTTTGATTGTCAAAGAAGCAGGTTTGAAAGATAAACCATCATCCATCTAAAGCCTAAAGCATAGGTTTGCGAAATTGAAAACTCCAAACAGTGAAGCGTGGCTTCGCAGCCAAGGTGCGTCCGGCACAGCCTGACAGAGATGACTTCGCAAATGCATAAATTGCTTCGCTCGGATTCCGGATGTAAAGGCATGGGTCCATCCTGTAAAGTTTGGCCTTGAGGGGACAGGATCAAACAACTTCGAATATTTTGTCCCCGAAACAAAATCTGATCAAACTGGCAGACATCAATCTTTTTGGCCTTACTGCAATCTAGCATGTTGCAACTGTACGAAGTCTCCAAAAGTCCAAAAGTCTGAAAACTTGGAAAGCTGATACTATCCTTGGCACTGAGAATGAGAGACAAGGGGCACATGCAGTTTACGACTCCACGCTGATTGAATTCCATTTGGTGGGTTGCTCAAACCTATTGAGGTGGTCTCTCAAGTCTCCAAATGAGGTCTGATTCTGCATCAGTATCTCGTTTCAGTGGTTCTTTATTGCAAAGCTTTCGCGCGCGAGAGCTTTTTCAATTAGATGCAACGGGCGACCTTGGTCGGTCTGACTCAGGGCATTCCTTTGCTTCTGTTACCTTTCAAAAAGGTCTCAGAACTGGATTCTTCAGATATCCCAGTCGAGTTTGAAGAGTTGCATTTTTATGATTTTTTTGCCAATGTATCTCGAAAGGAAGGAATTCCAGAGCAAGATCAGGAGGTCGCCCTTCAACGTGCATTGCGATGTTTGGGATCCCAGGTCTGGGCCAAGCAGCTGAGTTCAGAAGATTCAGCAGGTCGCCAGGTTGTTCCGGCAACTTGTTCAGTGATACTGGGCCCGCTTTCCTGTAGCTACACGTGATCCTATCCATTCGATTACTTTGCTTCCTTCTTGAAACTTTGGTCCGAGTTGCTTGAGGGCATGATATTTTACAGGTGTCTTGAGTTCCTTTGAGGCCACATCTTGTCAGGTGTTTTTTGTTCAAAGTTTCTGAACTCTCCACCAGCCTTCGTTGAGAGATCCCCAGAAGTGCCTGCCACAGGGGATCTCCGCAACGTAGCGGTTGCCTTTCTTGCTGCATTGCTCGCCTTTGTCAGTTGGCCCAAACTTTGGTTTCCAAACCATGTACTGGCTTGACGCGAACACAGAATTTTTGCGATCTGGCCAAACTGACAAGCTTTGAGCATTTGGTTGATGATGCCGACCAGCTTCAATACCTGCATGGAACCAGAGATGAGAAGCACGCGTGCCCCAGTTTCTTGCCGAGCCGCGGAGACGAACTCCGCATTCTCACAGGCTCTGAAGGTTTTCCAGGCAGGACAGGCTTGACTTGAGGTGTATTGAGTATTGAGTAGTCCTGCAGAAACATCTTCCAAGCACGAATGGCATTCTCCATTGGCCTACTTGCAACGTGCGACCTGTGCCGTCACGTCGTAATTCCATGCAGTTCCAAGATTTCTTACCTTGTACACCCCACAACTGGCACAACTCACAGCTGATTCGCATTTTGATGCTGCAAGATTCGTTTCTTTTTTCCAGGGGGAATCTTGGAGACTGCGTGAGGCCTTCTGAGATGAATTCAGACGGATTTTTTCGTAGATGTGAGGCACATATTTCTGGAGGTTCCCGGTGCCTTTTTAGAAAAAGCTAGAAGCGTCCTACGAAACTACAGGAACCGTAGATCTTTTTGTTCGATTTCAATAAACTTCATGAGATGATGTTAGATGCGATGCTTCCACTACTACCGGGATACATTCGGCAGCGAGACATGCCTCTTTATGTGGCTGTCGGGGTTTCTGGTGGACATCTGCCGGGCCGACCACATGACCACGGCTGCCAGCGTGTGAGCTGGACAAAGATCAAAAATCGTCCTCTTCACGTGCAGGCCGTGCAGGTCAGGCATTTTCACAGAGAATGGTCTTGTGCTGTGAGCAGAGTCTCTATTATGTTATGTTGCTTACATATTTTATCATATTTGATCATATTTGATCACTCCTCACTACCAAGGAAACTGGTCACAGAGAAATCTGGCGAAGCGATTCAAATCTCCACACCTCCAGCCATCCAAGGGTCCCCTGGTCGCGACCCGATGCGACCCGATGCGGTTGCTTTGAGGTGCCCACGTTGGTATGTACACAGAGCTGGCCACGATGTATGCGAAGTGCGCTGCAGATCTCAGGTTCATCCAGGTCTCTTGCTGGGAGGACAACACAAAAATACAGGGGCCAAAACAACTTAGGACACAAGACAAGAGTCTTAAAGTGCAAGTTCAGGTTCGTGTTTCCTGGCCAAGGATGGCACACCCACAGTCACTGCAGGTACAAGCCAAAGATGCTGATGGACTTCATCAAGATGAACGTGCAGAAGTTGAACATCCCAAAGCTCATCCATGCATGCGAGAGGCCACATCAAGTTGGCACTCAAACCATATGTTTTGAATGTCGTTAGATATTATATATATATAATTACAATATAAATTATGGTAATTGTTAATGATATTGAAACTAAATCAATTTGAACTTGGAAGGCACTATCACTGGGAGCATGCGGTGTTCCTCTACACGCACTATGACGAGTATGACCAGGCGGCAAACACCATGATGGTGCCATCCTCAGTGCATCCTGCATCCGGGCCCCTGCATCCGGGCTCCGGGTCGGCCCTGCGGCCCTGACGTCACTGAGGCTCACAGCCCAATTGCGTTTGCCCATGACCAGTGGAGCACTTGATGCTGCCACACTGTTTCCAGAGATGTGTACTTGCCATTGAGTCCTTTCAGTGTTTCCTTTCAGAAAGAGAGCCAGTCCCCGAGGTTCCTGATGATCATGCAGAAGGCAGCCGGCTTTCTTTTTTGTTTTGAACGGCTTTTTGATAGCTTCGACACAAAATTTCCTGGTTAAGTGCCCTAGATGGCCTTTGATGACCATGTATCACAACATAAAGAAATATAGAAACACATGAGCAGTGTTTAAAACATTTTAAAACCCTGGTTGGTTGATGATTGGGGATGGTACTAACCAATGTAATCGGGAACATCACAATCCACTAGGTCACTAAGGGAATCCCCACAGAAGGACCGGCGCCATGAGCCGCGCAGGTGTCCAACATGGAGCTGTACTACCGAGCAGTACAGTTCTACCTGGATGAGCAGCCAGGAGCTCAAGATGAAAAAGGCAGCTTGATATGTTTGAGAGAATATACGTAGCGTTTCCAGGAAATTGCCTTTTTCAAGGATGGACTTCATGATTTGTGTGTGTCAATTTCCTTTTTTATTGCTGGCCCCCCTTTTCCCATCTTTCTCAACAGTCCTGCCACACATTTTTCTTGCTGCCGATCACAAGGCCGCTGCAGTTGAACTCACTCCTGAGCACGATTACACCAAAGGTCGATGCACATGTGATTGAAATTCGTTTCGTTTGTCAACATTTCACCAGCTCTGTGTGCACTTTGAAACCAATCAAGCCTTTGAATGTGATGGGTTATTTGGCACTTGGGTGGTCTGAGATGTGCATTAGCAACACTGACATCGCAGGTCGATCACGCTCGAGTTGTTCAACAGGTGCGGTTTGTCGTGGTCTTCATGGCTGGCTGATATAGAACCCGTCACTGGAATGTTGAGAAACAGATTGATATGGTCAGACAACCGACAACCGAGTATAAATCCAACAATTCTTCCTGCAGTGGACACGGACTCCTGCCCGTACTTCTGGTAAAGGTCAAGAAGGCTGGCCAGTTGCCGCTGATCATGCCCTACATGAAACAGGCGGGATGGTTGAAGTCCAATGTGTGCCTGTTCAAGAGTACTTGAGAATACTGAGAATACCAAAGAATAATAGCAGTAAGATCAGTAATAATGGTAATAATATGTAATAATAACAATAGTAATAATGCAAGTAAAGTACTAGAAGTAAAGACATAACAATAACAACACACATATATATATATATATATATGACAATACTATCCTACTCGTTGCCATCACAGATTCCATCGTCGGGGCAATGTTTTGAGCTCCGGCTGACGTCGCAAACCTTCTTTTTGGTAGCAGGTGCAACAGCACAACATCGCGCCAGTGAATGAGGCAAGGAGATGCAAGGAGTACTGTGACATACTGTGAGATGGGCTACCCACTTCTGTTCTAGCGACTGATTCAAACATGTTACAGCTTCTCTTCTAGCGCGGTGAAAATCGCACATCAGAATATCAAGATTATTGCACAGTTTGGTTAGCCCTTCAAAGCAACTCAGCACCTTGGAATTCTTTTGCACAACCGTTGGCTCGTAGATTCCTGATGACCTTAGCCGGCCTCCAGTCTCTTAAGGCCATCAATGACATCTACGTGGATGGTGAGCAGTACGAGGAGTTGAGACAAAGCATCGAGGAGAGCGTCTGGGGTAACACTCTGAGGCTGGTAGGACCCTGCAGTTTTCTTCGCGAGTTTTGGGGAGATGATGGAATCTGATGGAACATCAATATTTTTTGACATTTTATTGGTGCACCCCTTGAAAGAATCCAAGGAACCACCAGAGCCACCAGCTACGCAGCTTTTGTAATTAGAACAGACCAAGAGTGGCTGGCCTCAAGGGTGCAGTCCACGAGCGGCAAATCACCCATTGAGGAGGACAATGTACTTGATATTGATCCCATCCCGTGATATTAAGGGTCTCATATGGGGAGTGTTTGATATTCAGAGATTAGGATTGATTGGGACTATATATATATATACACGGTATACATATATACATATATATATATATATATAATATATATGTACACACAATGAAATGTATCTATGTAATGTAATGTAATGTAATGTAATGAAATGTAATGTAATGTAATGTAGGGTAAGGTAAGGAAAGGAAAGGTAATATGTCATGTCATGTGATGTAATGTAATGAATGTAACTTATTTAATATCTAGCTATTGAACGTGGTTTTGGTTTACCAACTGGCTCTGTTCTGACTGCTGCAAGCATGGCATAGCCAGTCATGCTTTGTCATCCTGCTCTTCGTGGCTATCTTCAGCTTCCACAAAGTGGATGGAGTCATGGCATGTATAATTGACAGCAAAACACTTCACATGGAAATACAAGATACATCCTGCATTTGGAACATGACTTTCGAGCAGTGGTTTGCGGACAAGGAGTCGATAATTTAAGTACAACTGTTGCACACCATCTGCTTCTTCATGACGCATTTCAGCCAAGCACACCTACTACGAAGAGAACTTTCCCAGAACCTAGCTTATGGATTGGTATGTGCTGCACTACCATAGGTCGAGACTTGCTGGTGCATGATGCCGGGTTCGTCCGCTGCTCCATGCGTGCGCGGAGCACCAGTGGGTGGCACACCTTTGCGCAGTTCTCGCACGGAGTTTCTCAACAGCTTCCGCTGGGCAGCGCGGGGCAGAGGAGACGTTCAGCATATTTTCTCGGATTTTCCCATACCCTCTGGTAATGAAACATGGCTGGCTGGAAAATCCCCTACAAATGGAGGTTTCAATGGAAAACTACAAATGGTGGATTTCTAATATTTCCCCCGTCCTTTCTGAGCTGATTTTCGATGAACTTCTAGCCGTTGCCATTCACACGGCAGGAGCACCAAACGAGTTGGTTACAGCATTGGGTGCTGCGGCTCATGAGTTACCCTTGCCACCACCTTGGAGAGAGGCGGGTCAGTCATTCAAAAATCTCAGCTGCGCAAACGTCACGAGAGATTCTAAAAATATGGGTGAACCCTTGACGTTGTCGCAAAGCCTAGTGTATGAATGTGCCAGTGACACTTCAGTGCATTTGCTATGAGACATTCTGAGTCAACACATTCTGGGCTCAAAACTAAGAAAGTCCACAGCCACAGCGCAATCCATGATGATTTTGGAATCACCAAGCTTCTGGCAGCACAAGCGACTGAACTCCATGATCAGCTCGCCACTTGCATCCATCAGGAGATTAGTCCCAGCAGAGCGGTCTACTTTTGGAATCCTTCCGGCAAGTCCAGTTGGGAGCATCCGTTGATGGATGTCACTTGATTCATCTTGATTCACTTGGATTCCGGTGGAAGCGGTGTGTCCTTGCAGGACCTTTGAGGTTTCTTTTCTGTGCATGGAATGATTACAGGTCAACACAAACCAACACAATCCAATGTACCTATTTCAAGGAATGCTGGTGCTACCTGGTTCTGTGAGCCCAAAAATGCTGAGGCAGCATGACTGGCACTGAGTGGCTAAAGTTTGGCTAAAGGTCCTTCCAAAAAATGCTCGCTGTCAAGGATGAAGCTGTGAAGCTGTGGAGAGAGAGAGAGAGATCCAATCCAGCTAGATCCAGCTGACCTGCCGATCAAATCAGGTTTTCCTCCAAGTGTTGGACACTGTGATGCAGATCATCCGCGACTGCCTATCAGCCAGTGATTTGGCATCAGCCCTGTCGGCCCATTTGAGGCGCAGCTGCAGGTGAAGGGGCGGCGGCCGTTGAGGCTCAGGGCAGTTTATGTGATTTATGTGTGAAACAGCAAATTTGGCAAAGCGAGGAGCTTCATTGAAGGCGGAGAATGTTAAACTGGAGGCAAATTCGAGCATATACAGCACCTAGCAACATGCAGTACATAGATCTATCTCCTTTAATCCATAATCAATCCATCTTGATCCAAAGATGCCAAGTGACAAGACAATTCAGAACGATAGACGAGCCAAGGAGATGCGCAGATGAAGAAGCTGTAAGAGCGCTTGAAGGTTGGCAGAGCTGGCTTCGTTGGCAAACTGCCCCGTACTCTCCCTTCATTTCTCACTGTTTGATCTGATTGGTCGGTTTCTGCACAGGTTGGTCACAGCAAGAGCAAGGCCGGGTCAGCGAAAATCAAGAAGGGTTTATCATTTTACCATGGTGTACCTTTCAATGCGATCCTTCAGTGCTTTGTAGGTGATTCCCAGTACTTCTACAACGCCTTCACCGGTGAAAGCAGTTGGGAAAATCCTGCCGAGGTAGCCCAGCACAAGTGCCTCACCTGCAGTAGTGTCAGCACAAGAGGAAGTCACAGGAAGTCTGAAACATCTTCAAGTGAAGGTGGAGGATATCTGGGCATGTGTTCATTCTCAGGACATGACGTTCACACGCGCGCCACGCACAGTTCTAGTCCTCTGTACTTGTAAGAAACAGTAAGAAACAGTAAGAAACAGTAAGAAACAGTAAGAAACAGTAAGAAACAGTAAGAAACAGTAAGAAACGGTAGGAACCATATTTCACATCTTTTCACACCAATTTTCCCATCTTTTCCCAGCCAGGTCCCTGTCCGCCTCTCCGCGTCTGCTGCCCCAGGCTTCATGCGCAGTATTGGTTGTTGGCACACTTCGTGCAGCACTTCTATGGGGATATGGCTCTCAGCTCTGAAGGTGCAAAAAGCTGGGAGATTCCATGCGAAGGTATGGGAAAATGGATGGAAATCCACGAAGGACGTGTAGGAAAATATGGGAACATCCACGAAGATCACGAAGGAAATGGAGGTTAACTGGAAAAATCAACTATTATACAGTCTACATGATAAATTGATATACATTTTTTTTTGGGGACAAGAATCGAACGTCGCTGGGGATTGGAAAAGGAAAAAAGCGTGTAACTGATGACTGGAGGTATATATATATATATAACCACTGTTGAATCACTGTCTTCCGACGGTAGGGGTTGGTCAGGGCACTATCTCCAAGGTTCCGGTCTTGTGAAACAAAGCGAGGCCGGAGCTTTCTCACTGCGCTGAGAGAGCGAGTGGATTTGCCCGACGAGGACGGGGACTTGGATTCAGAATGCGACCCTTGCGGATTGTAGATCTGTTTCTCACAGTAGAGACTCGCACAACAGATATCAACAGATCTTCTTGGACATTGATCAACGTGGCCACAGTGATGTAAAATCATCTCAATGGATGACTCGAATGATTTCGACAAATGCTGACCTGGCGCCGCAGGTGAAGGACTACGCTGCCTGGATCCAGGCATCAGTCGCCAGCAGCTCCCCTGCACCGCCTGCGCTGCGGCAAGTGTAGCTTGGCAGAACAAGACATGGCTAAAAGATGTTAAAACAGCATAAAACAGCAAACAAAACCTCAAACTTTGCTCAGGAAAATGGGACATAGAATCTGTGGACATGCAAAATAGATCAAAATAGTGCAACCAGTTTGTTTTGCCAAAGGTGTTGCAACCTGTCATTGCCACAGGCCTACCCCCCTGCGACGGACGCGGCCTCCACTGCCGCCTCTGACTGCTCTGTCACTGAAAGTGGACGCAGCGCCGGCCAGAGCCTCGGAGCCAGCGATGAGATGAGTTGCCCTGCAATTCTTGTGACCCTACCTGATCCTATCTGTTTGATAGCTGTTTGGTATTCTTTGGTACATTTCTACAGATTTTTCCTCTACACATAGATTTCAACAAATTCAATCCCGAAGGCCCGAAATCGATTGCATCCCTGCCCTTTCCTCGCAGATGGAGCCGAACCTGGCATTTCTGGTTCGCGCACCGGCAGTCGCTGTGCCCGAGAGCGAGGCGCACTTGCAGCATTTCTCAGCTGGTTGGATAACAAAAATGGAGTTTGCAAGGCTCGATGTCTATGAAGATTCCTCATGTCGGCAGAATTTTGAAAGATAAGTTGTGATTCATGTAAATCTAGAATCTAGTAGATGACTTGAGCAGAATTTTGCTCGCTAGAGAATGACATGGATTTTCGAGAAATGTTTTTTTAGCATGGCTTTCATAAGAGGACGCGCATTTTGGGACAACAGGCAGAGATTCCATGGCAGTTGTGAGTGAGGCCTGTTTGAGACGTGCTCAATCTGCCGGTCAACTTGAGGGGGCAACCAGGAAACGAAGGCATCCACCACTGACCAAGTACCCTTTGCGACGGTCATTGCTAATTTGGAAGCCAGTGACTTGGAAGCAGAAAGTGACGGCGGCAGTGGCCCAGGAGAAGCAAACTGTCTGTGCTTCTCCGGTCTTCTCTTGGTCTGCAAGCTTCAAGCCATTCTCCGCAACTCGCAGGTGGCAGAAGACGAGCTGAAGAACGCAAGCCTTCAGGCGAGGTCTGAAAACTGAATCGTTATCCACGAACCTTCCTTCACCCAGAAGCGCATGCTCGAAAAAAAATCGATACACCTCACTGCAATGGCGCCTCACCGGCTGAATTCGCCTCACTGCAGGGTTGCGCACAAATCTTGCCCATAAATTGGATCTAATTAATTCTAATTATATATATATATTTCAAAACTAGGGTACCCCGAATTCGATGGTGCATCAGCATTTTCTCTATAAAAATTGCCATACCTTGCGGTTCAAGCCCTCATTTCAGACACTGCTTCAATGCCGACCTTGCACTGGGGAGGCAAGGCGTGCTCGAACAGGACCACTATAGCTGCAAGCCTTGCACTGCACACAGCCGTCCGAGCAGGGTTAAGTGGAACATAGTGATTAGTAGCAAGAAACCTCAATATTATACTGAGCTACACTGTGTTCAAGGGGTAAAATGATGGCACTTGTACATTCTCAGAATGCATACTGGCCTGACAACTTGACTCTGGGTGCTCTTGTCTAGATCCAGAGGACATGCAAGTGCACTTCCGCTACCACTGTGAACTCATTTTTATAGTTCTAAAGATTGCTCAGTGACCGATTCTGTCTTTCCGGCTCTCACAGTGGCATCGTGGCGTTAGTGAGTCTTTGTGGGAGCTATGGTACTGTTTGTACTCAGAGGTCCACATCAGCTACTGATTTCTCTCTGTCGCCTTAAAGGTGCAGAGCCATGTAAATATTATTTTGGGCTGCGGAGCAAAGGGAAGATCATGGAAGATCCTTCAGACCCACTATGCTTTCTTCATCTTTCTTGAAAAGATTTGCTTTCTCAAGTCCCCGGAGCCATTGCAGCGTTTTTTGTTTTACAGAAGCTGCCTTGCAACAACTGCAGGCGCTTGGATTTTGAAGCCCGATACCCCAAGACCAAAGATCTTGAGGCAGCGGTCCTTAGTAGGGCTTAGGCTTTGCATGGCCTGGGCTCGACATTTGCGGCATGCGACTATGCCGCTGCCAAGACGTCCCTGTCAACGCAGGGTCCTCGCCCGCATTCCGGGCATTTGGGATTTCGACTCTCATATCAAAACGAGGCAGTATCGACGTTCAGCTGTTGCTGCAGGGAGATGCGTAGAGGATTAGTGTGGCGCTTTGGTCCAATTGAAGTGATGCGTTTGCAATGTTTCTTTTTCTGCTCCCGCGTTGACTCGAGGCAACAAGTGGTTGTAGCACAGTATCATGAAGATTGCAATGGTTTTCCTCGGATAGAAGTAGATCCTGAGAAGAGTGCACGTCTCACTCATTATTTTGGCCTTGAAACACATCATCGCATATATTTGCGTATCACCGCATATCATCTCATAATCGAATAACCCTTTTACCTAACTACACTTTCCCGGGGTCCAGGAGTTCGACAACTTCGATCAGATTGCTTTGGCTTGGGCCCCAAGGGCCCCAAAAAAGGCATGGCCGAGGATCATTCGCTGGACGTCAAACATCCCGCCGGGTTGGAAATTGCAGGTGTAAAATAACAGAAGGGGACACCCTGGGAGTGCGGTTTTTCACTGCATTCTGCAACCACTGACACTGCACATGTGCGATGGTTCTCTCACTGCTTTGCAACCATTGACAATTTCGGCTTGGTTTTCTGCAATGGCTAAACAAAACCAAAATCAAAAAAAAACAAAACACAAAAAAAACAAAAAACAAAAAACCTAAAATCAGGATTTTTCGAACAATTGGGATCATGCCAATCATGTGTTTTCCATGGTTTGCGGTAATGTGGGTAACTTCTAGGGTGTTTGCATCATAAAAAGCGATTCTTTTGGGAAGCCTTCGTGTCCGAAACCACAGCGCCAGCGCGTTTTGCCGGTGACTTTCAAATCTTGGCTAATTAGAGTCCCGTTTTTTTAAAACAGATCCAACAACATGTGCTTCCCATCGCCATTGCCATGTGCGAACATATTTCCAAAGCCGCTATTCAATCTGGGTTGTTTTTTTTTGCAAGTTGGCAATCGAGAAGGCAAATCAGCTTTCTACATTACTCAGCAGGCATCGATGGTGCAGGTGTGAACCCAGAACGTGCAACCAGCATGCCTCCTGATTTTCTTGACAAATTGATTTGTTCGATGAGAGCATGCAAAGTGTATTGTAGCATGACGTATGTGTGCAAGTGAAAGAGAACATACAGTTGTACAGTAGAGTCGCGTGACGTATGTGCGCAAGTGCAAGACCCGACCCCACCCCACCCCATCATCAACGTAGCATCAAGTAGGTGAGCATGTTGCAGGGTAGCATCAAGCAGGTGAGCATTGTTGCAGCGTAGTATCAAGTCAATGAAGACGTCGGCGCAAAACATTTTTACCCGCCCCACCCCAGCCCAGCCCACCCCACCCCAAACGTACAAAAAAACATCAAAAAAACAAAACCCACATTCGGTTTTCAACCCGGAGGCTCAAACATATACGTAAGATACGTAACCGATAAATGACATACCAGAGTTGAAGTGTGAAACAAGATTGCGGTGATCCAGAATCCCAAACTTTCTCTCTCTCTCTCACTATGTGTACATCGCCCTTTAACTGCAACAAACGAAGATCATGAAGGATGCACTAAGCATCTAGACTCTAGACATCGGCATTTTTTCCCATAGTATCATTTTTTTATGCCAATGAGTTGACGTTTGATGCCGCTTTGTGAGGCCCAAAAATTGGAGAAGCATGAACTTATCGAGATGCGTCGTATTGCCACCCTGGCCTTGGCCTTATTCCCGCGGCGAGAATGCACCGTTCAATTTATCCTGGTATTGTTTCCTAATAGGGCAGATATGGGTAGATATGGGTAGATAGTTCTCCACCAAGAATCAGGGTTCTGCTCCTGCTGTGGATCACCCGCTAATCTCCACAAATGCTCATACAGTCACATGCAGGTCGAATTCGCACAGTCTGGCAGATCATGGCAGATCACTTGATTTGCCGTGAGAGTCAGATAGTCGTAGGTCTATCAGAAGAACAAGCGCTACAAGCAAGCCATTGAACTTGCTCAGCAAGACAAGATGTACAAGGAGCGCACAAAGTGAAAGGGTTGATTCGGAGGAAACACATTATTCCATTGTGCTTCGCACATAAGATAGATCTTGCTATAGAATATGGTCATGTACACACCGTCGCCTGATGAGTATGTGACCTTCGTCCTTGAGCTGTGCAGGACTGCATGGACAGTGCTATGGCCAGTGGAAACCAAGACTTGGTCTGGAAACTGAGGAAAAACTACGGCAATTCCAAAGGATTCCAGCAACTCAGGCCAGCTGACCAACTGAGGGCGAACCCAGTAGTTTGGACGAGCCAAGGCTGAAGGCTTGTTGAAGTACTTTGTGGAGAAAGACATGAAGGCAAGCGTGGATGCCAATCATATTGCGCCTGAGGCAGACTTTGCTGTATTTTTGAGTTATTGAAAGATAGGGGACATCAAAAGAAACGCTTAGACCTGATCTGAGCACAAAGAGGTTTTCATATTTCTTTCTTTCGTTTTCTCAAAATCTTTGTGTCCATCGAGGCAACATCTGAAAATCACGGGACAGAAGGGTTGAAGTTGATCCTTCAGAGGGATCCTGTTCCACCCTTTGTATCGTTTTTATCAGTAGCTCCCAAGGATTTGAATGTGGGTTTGTCTGAAAATCGAGTGCCTGAATTTTGAGGATCTATCAAGTCTGTCATCCTCTTCCACATTAAAGTTGCCACAAACATTGGGGTTCAATCCCCGATTTTCAGACACACCCACATATCAAAAAAGTGGCCACCTGCTTGTTACGGCCAGGAGTGCTTTGCAGCATGCCTGTACACCTGCTATGATTTGATTCGCAGGGAGCCCCAATGGGAGTGGCTGTAGCCAACCTGGCGTGAGGTGTGCTGAACACAGCAGGGCGGCAAAAGCACAAAGCACAAAAGCAGAGTGTAAGGCGGCAACATATTATTGTCCTATCCCTATCTGGTATATCCATTTGTTTTTGGAATTTTCGGCAATGGATCCGGAACTGCTTAGGGTGGACTTTGGAGTTGCTTTTGGGACTCCAACGTCCCACGTAGTCATGTGGTAATCGTGGATGGCTTGTGCGGCTCGAGCGTTTGAGCGTTGCCATGGCGTGCGCAAGACACGCAAGACGGGCAGCTGTGCTGCCAGCGCTGGCTCTGGTATCGCTAGCGCAGCTGGCACCCTGGCGGGTGGCTTGGCAACATTTGGGGCTGTCATTGATACCGTGATTATCTCCAGAAACACGGCGAAATGTAGCTATAACATGCAAAGAAAGAGTTCCCTGTACGAAAGCTTGCAACATTCTTTGCCAAGGGTGGTTACAGCACATATCGAACAACTGGTATGTGATTCACTCTTGTGGAACAACTTACTGTAATTCCTAATCTCCGTTTCCGCGGCCACCTGCCTAGGCATGGGTAGCACCTTCGCATCCTCTAAGAAGACAGATGTTGCTACTGCCAGGCATGACTATCTGCACACTTCCCATGTCGGTCTCTTTCTAATATCACTCACATCTTAGTTGGCATTGTCATGTGTTCAGCTTATTCTACCAACAGACAGAAAAACCAAACGACACGCACAAACAAACACACTTCTCACGAGCAGCGACTATTCCATGCACTCTTGACCAGTCTTTGTGATGTCGCTGGAAGCATGCCCATTCTCATCCTATTAACTGTATCTGCTTGTGGCAATGTCTAAAATGTTCAAGAGAGTGCTACTCAGCCACACACATGCACAACAATGAAACGGATGAAGAGTAGATGGGGCGCGGCCAAGTCTCCAGGATCCAGTAAACCTTGCAATTCCTCTGCATACTATGATTTTGTTTCTTTGACTTTCGCCTGAGTCAGAAAACTATCTCAAGGAAATGAAAGAAAGAAACTGAAACAAAACATGTCTACTGCACTCATCATCAGGCAATCATATGACAACGTCCGGCATATGCAAGGCATAGTTCTGATGAATTGTTGATCCACTCATCCTTGTGAGGTCTTAGTCTTGGTGCACCACTGGCAGCAGAGGCTGCTGGATTCTCACCGTCAGACTTGGGAATGGCAGAGGCAGCGCCACATGGCTGGAATGGCTGGGAATGGGGGGCAGAGATTGCAGTGCGTCTTCTGACTTCAGGCCTTTTCAGAACTTGCTGAACTTTTGATTTTTTACAAAATTTCACAATCTAGTTTCTGCTTCAAATTAAATGATGTACAAGAAATCAATGGTTCTACAGAAACAGAGGGAGGGCGATCACCATTTTTTGGCGCAATCCAGTGCTTTTGAATCCATGAACATTCAGTGGGTCACGCAAATATCGACGGTCAAGAGCAGAGCTTGTTTTGCTCATGCAATATTCACCCCGCTTCGCGTGGGGTGGCCGCCCACACCGCAGGTTTATTTCGGTCCGTGAGAGGGGCTAAGGGTGGTTTTCCCCCGTGGGGGCTCGCCAAGCTAAGAATTTTCACTTTTCCCCCCCCGTGGGGGCTCCCCAAGCTAGGGAATTTTCACTTTTCCCCCCCCGTGTGGGCTCCCCAAGCTAGGGAATTTTCACTTTTCCCCCCCGTGGGGGCTCCCCAAGCTAGGGAATTTTCACTTTTCCCCCCCGTAAAAACTCCCCAAGCTAGGGAATTTTCACTTTTCCCCCCCGTGGGGGCTCCCCAAGCTAGGGAATTTTCACTTTTCCCCCCCGTGGGGGCTTCCCAAGCTAGGGAATTTTCACTTTTCCCCGCCGTGA